>Ga0209633_10000450_pt1 | contig 48116 bp, 41 predicted proteins | sample Cruoilmetagenom1_FD_187290 | JGI IMG/M metagenome (GOLD analysis project Ga0209633, IMG submission 187290) | Oil polluted marine microbial communities from Coal Oil Point, Santa Barbara, California, USA - Sample 1 (SPAdes) (version 2) | ecosystem: Environmental > Aquatic > Marine > Oil seeps ... | reverse complement strand
TCCTGTTTTTTACCAACCAGCTTAAAGATATTTTTATTTTCTCCAAATCTTTGTTTTCCATTCCGGATAGTAGATTAAACGTATTTTCAAAATAATCATCCAATGCAACATTAAAAAAATCTTCTTCCTTTATATAATAATCTTTAATAAATACTTTACCTTCTAAAAAAAGTAAATAATCTAATTCTTCATAATCTTTTATCTCAATTAAAACATTTGCCTGGTTTATCGGTTCGGCTAAAATTGATGCTCTCGTTAATTGGTTAAGAATTAAATTTACAGTATCCCTTACCTCAGCAGCCTCTTCGTATTTTTGTCTTTCGGATAAATTTTTCATTTTAGTTAATAATCTATTTACGGCAAACTGATTTTTACCATTCAGGAAATCAAATGTGTGCTCAAGTTCTTCCCTGTATTCCTCTTTTACATTATCATCAATGCAGGGTCCGCAGCACCTTTTTATATCCAACAGATAACACTTTTTCTTTTTGGCTAATTCTTTATCCGAGCATTCTCTTATTGCATAAGTTTTATCAACTATTTCTTTTAATGTTTTAGCTGTTACTCTATTTGAATATGGTCCGAAATAATCATTTCCATCAAAATCGAATGAACTTGAAACCTTTACATCGGGAAATACGTGGTTTAGTTTTGCTCTAATAAAATAATTTTGAGAATACTTTTTAAGCATAGAATTAAATTGAGGAGTGTGCAATTTAATTAATTCTGCTTCTAACACTAAAGCACTTAGTTCGGATTTTGTTTTACTAAATCCTAAACGGCTTGCCTTTCTTGCAATCTTTTTAGCTTTCCGTGAAGCAGAGCTTGAGAAATAATTTTTAACACGTTTTTTTAATGACTTGGCCTTTCCTATATAAATAATTTTATCCTTTGAGTCCTTAAAAAAATAGACCCCCGGAGAATCGGGAAGACTTGATATATCTCCGACCAATTTCTTCTTTACCAATCTGAAACTTTTTGAAACTGAAAGAGTTGTTTGAAAAGAACCCAAATCATCTATTGATTCATAATTATGTTCTTTAATTAACTTATCCAGAATTTTAAGAAATAATTTTGCCGTTGCCGTTGCATCGCCTAAAGCTCTGTGAACATCCCTGTGTCGAATTTTAAAATGTCTGACCATATTCCCCAATGATTTACTCTTAAGTTCAGGGAATAAGCTTCTCGAGAGTTTTAATGTACAAACCTGTTGTAGTTTTGGTAATATTAAATCGGATCTCTCAAACTCGCTATTCAAAAAGGCATAATCAAACGGAAGATTATGACCGACCAGAATCGTATCTTCAATAAAATCTTTAATTTCTTGGGAAATATCTTCAAAAGAGGGTGCGCTTAAAACATCTTCATTAGTAATTCCTGTTAACGAACTAATAAATGGAGAAATAAATTGATTTGGATTTATTAATGATTGGTAACTATTTACAATTTTTAAGTTCTCAATTTTTACAATTCCAACCTCTATTGTTCGGTTACTTTTGGGAGATGTTCCTGTGGTTTCGAAATCTATAACAGAAAAAGTTGTCCCGGAAAAAGTTTTATCTTTTTGTTTCATTAAATATTCGTAAGAATTACCATTTGCAAACTAAATATATAATATCTTATAAGAACAATCCCCTCAAATTTATTTGGTCATAAATTATTCTCTTTATTTAGTCATTAATAAGTTATAATTTTAAATGATTTAATTTATTAATGAAATTAAATTAGATTTAATTAATATTAATATAATTTTATTAAGTGGAGAGAGTAAAATGAAAAAAAAATGGATCTTAAGTATTTTTATCGGTTTATTTATATTATTATCTGCGAATGCGTGTCAGGAGCAGGATTCAGTATTAATCCCCAATACAACTCCAAGTAAAAGTAGTCTTTCAAAACAAAGTTGGCAATATGTAGATAAAAGCTGGCCAAATCAACAAACAGAAGTAGAACCAAATTGCTATACATTTACTAATCCAGACGATATTTTAACTGTTTCTAACAGTGGTTATACTTTTACATTTAGTGTATCTTCTTATGCGATGACCTCGAGTGAATATGAAGTAGTCGTGAAGGTTAATGGAACAGTAGTCACCACAATTGACTTTAGTCAAAACTATGACGATTTTACCTATGATGGGAAAAGTATGGAAGTGCAAGTGTTGCATTATGGAGAAAATGTTTATAATAATTGTCTTCAGCATACTTTTTTTTATGTCTACCCGCATGAAGTTGAAACTAAAGTTCTTGATTATGTAAATCCTGATGCACCTTCAGGTCTTAGTGTTTCTCCAAAATATCATCCAAGTCAATCTGCTGATCCTGTTCTTACTTGGTCTCAAACTTCCGATGATGATGTAACTCATGTTGAGATCTGGCGCAGAAATAATGTCCCTTTCACTTCTTATAGTTTGATTACTACTATAGCCAAAACGTCTACAAGCTATACAGATTATTCTTGCGATTGGAATTTGCCAATGGGAAGGACATATTGGTATAAGATTAGATTTAAGGATGCAACCCATAATCTTTATTCCGCCTACACCGATGAAGAATTTTCATCTAGTTTATAATCCATTTTTGTAATTGTCTAAAATAAACTAGAAAAGAATAAAAATAATACTGGTAAGTAAAATCAATTAGTTCATTGAATTAACAAACAAGAACAAAATTATTACACTGGCCTGTATAATTATTAACTAATAATATTTATTAAAAGGAGAGAGTAAAATGAAAAAAAAATGGATTTTAAGTATTTTTATCGGTTTATTTATATTATTTGCAAACGGATGTCAAGAAGTTGAGAATCCAATATCACCATCAATTGAGAAGAGCAGTAATGGTATACATCAGGCATTATCTAAAACTGTATGGTTAACATCTTCTATATATACAACAGGATATGAGACGAGTTTTAATTTCGAGGGATTTAATTATCGCCTAACATGGACTTTTGATTATACAACTGGAACGAATGGTGTAACAACAGCTAAATTTTACGTAGATGATCAATTGTTAACTACTAAGTATTACTACTGGGACTATGACAATCCGCCGTCTTCATATTGGACAGGTTATTATTCTACAAATGGGTCACATAAATTTAGACTGTATCTATTTTGGTATGAAGGAGGAAGTGGTGGAACTTTGGTACCTAGACTTGATGTTGATAAAATACAAGTACAAACAATAGATTATGAAATAGATAAACCTACTAATTTTAATGCTTCTCCAGGCGGACATAGTAATCTAAGTCAAGCTGTTACATTAAGTTGGACTGCTTCAAGTGATACAGATGTAACGGGTTATGAGATTTACAGAAGAAGATACTCAGTTAATACAGGATATGATGGGGCCTTTGCTGTTATTCAAACTATTTCTTCCCGTACTACTTCTTCATGGATTGATACTTCAGTAAAATGGCGCTTTTATCAACAAGCCGAATATAAAATTAAAGCTGTAAGTTCAACACTTAATATGGAATCCTCTTTTGCAGGTCCTGATTATTCTTGGTTAACTGCTTATGAGGATCAATTGCCTTAGTTGATAGAAATATTATTATTTTAGTATAGTTTACTGCCTCGTCAAAAGACGGGGCTTTTTTATATTTTTTTTAAAAATTTTGTAATGTATTTATGCTTTTTCTCTGAATATTCTATCCGATCAATTATATAATTAGGGTCATTTCTTAAAACTTTCTTACGGAGCAGTGATGCAGTGATGAATTATTCACTATACAACTTTATTGGAAACCCGGGTGTATTCCTTATCATATTTTCATATCTTCTTCTTCAGTTAAAGAAAATAGATAGCAGTGGAATACCTTATTCCTTAATTAATTTATTTGGAGCATTGTTTGTAATAATCTTATTAATAGAGAATTTTAATATGTCTGCATTTGTTCTAGAAGTTTTTTGGGTAGCGATTAGCTTTGTAGGAGTTTATAATTTTTTTAAAAATAATCATTTAAGCGAAAGCAAGTAACATATTTTATAATAATGAGTTAGACTTTTTTGTTAATGTGAAATATGAAATACATCTTGATTCTCATTTTATATAATAATTTTAGTTTTAGTTCTTCTTTTAGTATTATTCAATTTGTAATTAATATTATTTAATTAAGGTAAATAGAGTTATGGCAGATAATATTCCTTTGGAATTTGAAAATATTGGTGAGTATAATCGCACGGTTCTTCAACAGCTTATTGATAATAATGCACTTTTAAGAGTAATGTTAGATTATGAAGTTGAAAAACATGCTTACAGGTTAGCCTCAGAAAGTGGGTTGGAAGAAATATCATTGGAAGATTTGGAAGAAAAAAAGAAAGAAATTACTCTGGATCTAAATGATAAAATTAGAGAGTACAAATTACACGCACTTGCTGAGATAAATTTACGTAAATAATAATTTGGGAGCATGCGTGCTCCCATTATCATGAGGCCAAGTATATAATGAATATGAATATTTTATTTGTTGGAGATGTTGTTGGTAAGCCCGGAATGGATATGGTTGCTACCTGGTTACCTAGTTTAGAAAAAAAATATAGAGCGGATTTAGTTATTGTAAATGCTGAGAATTCATCCGATGGAAAGGGCTGCACGGAAAAAGAAGGAAAAGTTTTATTTAATCTTGGGGCCAATGTTTTAACCGGTGGAAATCACACGTGGGATAAGCATCAATCTCAGGAATATCTAAAAGTTGAAAAGAGAGCTTTAAGGCCTCTGAATTATCCTAAAGGAACTTACGGAAATGGTTTTACAATTATTGATACCAAAAAAGGAAAAGCTGCCGTTGTAAATTTACAGGGCAGAACCTTTATGTCGTCAATTGATTGTCCGTTTAGAACAGCCGAATGGGTGCTTAAAAAAATATCGCAAGAGACGAAAATAATATTCATTGATTTTCATGCGGAAGCAACTGCCGAAAAATTGGCATTAGCAAATTTTGTTGATGGTATGGCAAGTGTATTTGTTGGTACACATACCCACATTCAAACTGCTGATGAAAGAATATTTCCGAAAGGTTTAGGTTATATCACGGATTCCGGGATGACAGGTCCATATGACTCAGTAATTGGCATGAAAACCGAAGCCGCCGTTAATAGATTCTTATATCAAACACCTCAAAAATATCAGACTGCTATTGAAAATAATCATCTTTGCGGAGTTTTTGCCAAGGTTGATGTTGATACTGGAAAAACTACTGAAATTGAAAGAATTCTTATTCCTCAATTTGAAACCACAACTTCCGTTTAATGAAAAACTTCCCCATCCCAAGAATTGATAAAGACAGTAAGCTCAAAGCGTATCTGGAAAGATATTGTAGATTAAAAAATGGCGAAATTTGGGAAGATCCGGAAGGCCAACATAGAATTGGCTGTTTTGATTCCTCCGACCGAAAGAAAGTTTTAAACATAATTAATAATGAAAAAGTAACATTAGCTGTTCATGATCCGCCGTATAATATGATAGCTTTTGATAAGAAAAAAGCTAAAACATTTGTTAAGTGGTGTAAAAAATGGATTAATACAACCGATGAAATATTGGATGATAATTCCAGTTTATATATTTGGTTAGGGGCAGATCAAAAGAATCATTTTGAACCGTTTGCCGAATTTATTATGATGATGAAAGAGACGGAATTCGATTCTAAAAGTTTCATCACTATGAGAAATCAGAGAGGTTATGGTACTCAAAAAAATTGGATGTCCGTAAGACAAGAATTACTGTATTATGCTAAAGGAAACCCTGTATTTAATACTGATTCGGTTTATACGGATATTCCCAAAGCAGTAAAAGGTTACTATAAAAAAGTGAACGGCAGTTTACAAGAAAATCTTGAAAGAAGTAAATCCGATAAAATTAGAGCAGGTAATGTTTGGATAGACATTCAACAGGTTTTTCATCTTCGGGAAGAAAATGTAAATGGTTGTTTTGTGCAAAAGCCAATAAAAGCAGTTGAAAGAATAGTTGAAGTATCAAGTACTAAAAATGATCTGTTGGTTGATTTTTTTGCCCATTCCGGAACAACCACATTAGCTGCTGAAAAATTAGAAAGACGTTCAATTTCTATAGATATAGAGCCGATTTATTGTGAAATAGCAATTAGAAGATTGGAAAGATTTAGAAAGACTGGTAAATTAGGATGGCAAAATTCTAATCCTTTTGAAAAAGAAATTATTGAGGATAAAGATTTGGCCGGTTATCTTGAAAAGTATTATAATATTGAAATACCAAAGAAGATTTAAGGAGAATTTAAAAACTAATGCAAATTATTGATGGAAAAAAAACTGCCGCAGAAATTCGTGAAGAATTAAAAAACAAGTTAAATGAAATTAAAGCAACTAAAGAAAGAGTTCCCGGACTAGTTACAATTCTTGTCGGTGAAGATCCGGCTTCATCAGTATATGTAAATATGAAAATTAAAGCTTGTGCTGAAATTGGGATGCACTCTAAACTGGAAAAACTTGATGAATCTATTAGTGAAGAGGAATTATTACAAATTATAGATAATTATAATAATGATCCGTTATTCCATGGAATATTAGTTCAATTGCCCCTTCCAAAACATATTGATGATGATAAAGTAATTGAAGCTATTAACCCTAATAAAGATGTTGATGGATTTCATCCTGCTAGTGTTGGTAAGTTAGTAATTGGTAAAGATACTTTTAAATCTTGTACTCCTTTTGGAATTTTGGAATTATTAAAAAGGTATAATATTGAAACTAGTGGAAAACATGTTGTAATTATCGGAAGAAGTAATATTGTAGGCAAACCTATGGCAAATATGTTGGTTCAAAAAGAAGATGGTGCTAACTCCGTGGTTACTATTTGTCATTCTGCAGCTCCGGATATTTCGTTGTTTACTAAGCAAGCGGATATTCTTATTGCCGCTGTTGGGAGAGCTCATCTTGTAACTAAAGATATGGTAAAAGATGGTGTTGTGGTAATAGATGTCGGTATGAATAGAATAGATGCACCAGAAACTAAGAAAGGTTATAAATTGGTTGGTGATGTTGATTTTGATGAAGTTTCTAAGAAATCTTCTTATATTACACCTGTCCCTGGAGGTGTTGGTCCAATGACAATTACAATGCTGATGAGCAATACCTTTAAAGCATTTGAAAATCTGGAAAAATAAAAATAGATATTACCATGAAAGATGCAAAAATTGATAAAGTAGTAAGTCAAGTTTTTACCGAAAAAGCGTTACATGACTTTTATTGTGTTGGAGATACATGTAAAGGTTGGGAAAGGAATATTGTTGATCAGCCAACCGCAGTAAAACAAATATTGGAAAATGGTGCTGAAAGAATTTCGGCAGGAAAAGGAATTGGATCCGAACTTAAAGATATATCCATTGCGAGAATGATAGATCATACAATGTTAAAACCGGATGCAACGGTTGAAGAAATTACTACTTTGTGTGAAGAAGCAAGAAGATATAATTTTGCCTCTGTTTGTGTTAACCCAAGTTTTGTTCCGCTTTGTTTTAAATTATTAAAAGGTACACAAGTAAAAGTTTGTACTGTTATTGGATTTCCGCTTGGGGCTACTACTACTCAAACGAAAAGAAGTGAAGCTGAAGAGGTTCTTAGCGAAGGTGCTCAAGAAATCGATATGGTGATTAATATTGGTAAACTTAAGACTGAAGATTACAAATATGTTTTTAACGATATCAATCAGGTTGTATTAGCTGCAAAAAGAAAAAACGCTATTGCAAAGGTAATTATTGAAACTGCGCTCTTAACTGATGCAGAGAAAGTTAAAGCATGTTTGATTAGTAAAGAAGCGAAGGCGGATTTTGTTAAAACATCTACCGGATTTAGTAAAGGCGGTGCAACCGCTGGCGATATTGCTCTAATGCGGTATGTCGTCGGCAGTTCTGTCGGTGTAAAAGCTTCAGGGGGTGTAAGATCATTAGAAGATGCCGAAGAAATGATAAAAAGTGGTGCCGATAGAATAGGGGCTAGTGCCAGTGTTAAAATAGTTACGGGTGAAAAAGCCGGATCTTCAGGTTATTAATGGTATTGGATTTTGTTGTAATCAAAACTGATGATGGTGTTACAGCAGAAGTTCCTTCAATAAATGGTTGTGAAAGCTGGGCGCATAAAGAAGATGAAGCAATAGAAAAGGCTCTCGAACTATTAAGATTCTACAATAATCTGGACAATTCGGTTGAAATAAAGGTTGATAAGGCTGGGGGAAATAAAACCAAAACAATCTACAAATTAGTATTTGATAAAGACCTTTCGTGAAAAATTCTAAAACAGAAAAAAGATTAAAAAAAATTGAGAAAGCAGCTTCCGCGCGTCAATTTTCATTAAGGATTGTTTTAGAAAATATTCACGATCCCCATAATGTTAGTGCAATATTTAGATCATGTGATGCTGTTGGTGTTCCGCAAATTGATTTACTTTATACAATTGAAGAGTTTCCTAAAATAAGCAAGGTAAGCTCTGCATCTTCTAAAAAATGGGTTGAACAAAAAAGATATAATAGTGTTGATGAATGTACAAAAAAATTAAAATCCGATGGATTTAAAATTTATGGAACCATCCTGTCCGAGAACGCTGAAAATATTTACGATATGGATTTTACGGAAAAAATAGCAATTGTAATGGGAAATGAACATAGGGGAATATCGGAAGAAATGTCAAATGCTTGTGATAAACATATATATATTCCTATGAGAGGAATGATACAAAGTTTAAATGTGTCGGTTGCTACAGCAGTTACACTTTATGAAGTTCAGAGACAAAGATTGAATAAAGGTATGTATGAAAAAAGTGAGCTGCAACCACATGAATTAGAAGAATTAATTACTCAATGGTGTGAAAAATGATTCAGGAATTTAAAAATATTAGTTCTGTAAAAGGCGAATTAAAATTGCTTGGTGATAAATCCGTTTCGCATAGATCCGTAATGTTTTCTGCAATGGCAAAAGGTGAATCTAAGATTTATAATTGTCTTATGTCCGAAGATGTATTACGAACAATAGCTGCTTTCAGGGAAATGGGCTGTAAGATTACTATTGATGGTGATAAAATAACCGTAATTGGAAAAGGAATAAACGGATTACAAAAACCTGAAAAAGAATTATATCTTGGTAATTCCGGAACTACGGCAAGATTAATTGTAGGAATATTGTCTGCTCAAAGTTTCAGTACTAAAATAACAGGTGATCCGTCTCTTAGCAGCAGACCTATGAAAAGAATTATTGATCCTCTGAAACTTATGGGTGCAGATATAGAAAGTAAGGGCGGATTATTACCACTTAAAATTAATTCTGTAGATTCACTAAAAGCAATTGAATACGAACTGCCTATTGCCAGTGCTCAGATAAAAAGCTGTATTTTGCTTGCAGCCTTATATTCGGAAGAAGAAACTGTTGTGATTGAAAATAAGAAAAGTAGAAATCATACGGAATTAATGTTAAATCTAAAAGTCGTTGAAGAAGGAAGTAAAAGGAAAATTTACTCCTCATCAAAGTATTATCCTACGAACAGTGAATATATTGTACCGTCGGATATTTCAACTGCTGCTTTTTTTATGGTATTAACTTTATTATTACCAAACTCAAAACTCACTCTTAAAAATATTTCTTTAAATGATACAAGAGTCGGCATTATTTCTGTTCTTCAAAAAATGGGCGGGGATATAAGCATTTGTAACATAGAAAATATTAATAGAGAAAAAAGGGGTGACATAATAGTAAAAAGTTCAAACCTTGTTAACATAGATATTGATTCTGAAGTAATCCCTAATATTATTGATGAAATTCCGATTTTATCTATCGCAGGTTTATTTGCGGAAGGTAACTTTAAAATTTCCAATGCCTTTGAACTTAGACATAAAGAGAGTGACAGGATTAATTCAGTTTGCAAAAATTTGAAATTGCTAGGTGTTGAGGTTAAAGAATACGGTGATGGTTTTGAAATTATTGGTACACCTTCTGACAAACAGGTTTTATTCGATAGCTATGACGATCACAGAATTGCAATGTCATTTTCAATTTTCTCACTCTTATTGAAGCAGGGAGGAAGAGTTAAGGATTTTGATTGTGTTAATATTTCGAATCCAGAATTTATTTCTCAGTTAGACCAAATTTGTGGTTAAGAAATAATCTATATTTATTTTTTGGCTTGTCATATTGAGCGAAGCGAAATATCTCTTTACTAGAAATTTTCTAAATAAATAGATTCTTCACTTCGTTCAGAATGACCATGAGTCAAATAAGTTTTGTATAAATAAACAAAACAGAAAATGAAACTAGGAATATAATTCCTATCCAGCTTAGTATTTTTAACCAGGCTTTGGGTTTGTGCTTTCCCGGCATATGTTCTGAGGTTACAACTTTGTAATTAATGTATGCGAAAATTGGAGCTGCCAGGAAAGATAAAATTGTTGCAAAATCCAATAACGTTTTTAATCCGCTTGTAAAAAACTCTATAATAATAATACTGAACAATGCCATTATTACACCGCTTATCCAGAAAACAGTTTTGTTCAATTTTGAAAAATTACTTTTTAAAACTTCCAGCGAACCAGCTAAAGTTCTCGGATAAGCATCAAAGACAGTTAGCATGGTACTTAACATAGTTATAAAAACTATTGTAGCAATAATAATTTCACTCCAATTTCCAATTGTTTTAGTATATAGAGAAACAAGTTGAGATGAAAAAACTAGTCCGCTGTTGGAAAAAGTTTCTCCACTGCCATACATAACAAAAGCTCCTAATCCAACAAAAAACACAGCCATTACTGTAGTTCCTATATATCCAATATGAAAATCAATTAAAGCTTCTTTCATAGTTGGTTTATGTTTTGTTTGTTTTGTTCTTTCGAGCGCCCAAAGCGATGGCCAAACCGAAGCTTCAATTGGCGCCGGCATCCATCCCATTAATGCGAGTAAAAAAGCTATACCGGCTGCATCCCATAGTTCTTTTTGTGTTAGTTGCGAGTTTACAGCGTCTTGAGATTCTACACCAAAGGCAATGAGCACAGTTGCAATTGTAGTCAAGGTTAAAACTACAATCAATGATTTAACGATTTTATCTAATAATGAATAACGCCCGATAAATAGAATTAAAAGTGTGGCAACTAATATCACAATTCCCAGAGTTGTCATAGAATATTTGAGGCCGAATAGATTAGCTGATAGTCCGGCTGTAATTAAGGTTAATGCAGCTGCATTAACAATTGCTGTAACTATATTTAACAACAAAAATATTACAACGGCTAGTTTTCCTAATTTCATATACCCGTGAATAATACTTTCTCCAGTTGCAGCAGTGTATCTATGTCCAAACTCAAAAAATGGATATTTAAGAATATTGATTAGCAAAACCAGTCCTAGTAAATCCAATCCATAATTTGCTCCTGCTCTTGTCGATTGAATTAGATGCGAACCGCCAATGGCAGCTCCGGCAAATAATATACCGGGGCCAATAGATTTTAGAATATTTTTGATTTTGTCAGTACTCATATCTATTAAATTGTTGTATAATTAGAATAAATTTAATCTAATTTCTTCCATTTATCAATTATTCGTAAACATCTAAAATGTATAAAGAATGTGTCATTCTGACTCGTCAGACAAGTCTGAGGAGGCCATCACTTAATGGGCAAGAGCGTTCAAAATCAAAATAGTTTATGTTTTCAACATTTCGTTGGTTCTAAAGAGTTAAAATGTTTTATTTTTCTTCCTAAATTTTTATTATATAGGTAATAATTATAAAAGAAACTATTCCAACTGAGGCTAAAATATGAGTGTTGATGATAAAAAAGTAATTTACTCCATGATCGGTGTAAGCAAATATTATGATAAAAAACCAATTCTGAAAAACATTTACTTGTCTTATTTCTATGGTGCTAAAATTGGTGTATTGGGGCTTAATGGTTCCGGTAAGAGTTCTTTGCTTAAAATATTGGCCGATGTTGATAGGGAGTTTAATGGAGAAACAACTGTATCACCAGGTTATACAATCGGGTATTTAGAACAAGAACCAAAACTTGATGAGTCTAAAACTGTAAAACAAATTGTTGAAGAAGGTGTTCAGGATATTGTTGATTCGTTAAAAGAATTTGATGAAATTAATGCAAAATTTGCTGAAGAGATGTCTGAAGATGAAATGAATGATTTATTGGAAAAACAAGCCAAAGTACAAGATAAACTTGATGCGGTTAATGCTTGGGATCTGGATTCAAGATTAGAAATGGCCATGGATGCATTAGGCTGTCCTCCTTCAGATACTCTTGTTAAGGTAATATCTGGCGGTGAGAAAAGAAGAGTTGCTCTTTGCAGATTATTGTTGCAAAAACCCGACATTTTGTTATTGGATGAACCAACTAATCATCTTGATGCTGAAACTGTTCTTTGGTTGGAAGCCGAATTAAATAGGTATAAAGGAACAATAATAGCAGTTACTCATGATCGCTATTTTTTAGATAATGTTGCAGGATGGATCTTAGAACTAGATAGAGGTGAAGGAATTCCGTGGAAAGGGAACTATTCATCCTGGTTGGAGCAGAAGCAAGAGAGATTAAGACAAGAAGAGAAAAAAGAAAGTGATAAACAAAAGACTTTGCAAAGAGAATTAGAATGGATCAAAATGTCTCCAAGAGGCAGACAAGCAAAATCAAAAGCTAGAATTACATCATACGAAAATATGTTGAAGGATGAATCGGAATCACTACAAAAAGATGTTGAAATATATATTCCTGCAGGTCCAAGGTTAGGCAATATAGTAATTGATGCAGCTAATATATCAAAAGGATTCGAAAATAAGCTTCTAATTGAGGATTTGAGTTTTTCACTTCCTCCCGGTGGAATAGTTGGTGTAATAGGTCCGAATGGAGCTGGTAAGACAACGCTATTTAATATGATTGTTGGAAAAGAATCTGCAGATAAAGGGACATTCAAAGTGGGAGATACGGTTAAATTAGCATATGTTGATCAATCAAGGGATGTTCTTGAGGCGGATAAGTCCGTATGGGAAACAATTTCTGATGGAAACGATATAATTCACCTTGGAAAAAGGGAAATGAACTCGAGAGCATATGTCGGTCAATTTAATTTTGCCGGTTCTGATCAGCAAAAACCAGTTGGAGTTTTATCCGGCGGGGAAAGAAATAGAGTTCACTTGGCAAGAATATTAAAAGAAGGTGCAAATGTTATTTTATTAGATGAACCAACCAATGATCTAGACGTAAATACCATGCGGGCTCTTGAGGAGGGATTGCTAAACTTTGCCGGCTGCTCTGTGGTAATAAGTCATGATAGATGGTTTCTTGATAGAATTTGCACTCACATTTTAGCATTCGAAGGGGAAAGCAAAGTAGTTTGGTTCGAAGGCAATTTTTCTGATTATGAGAAGAATAAAAAAGAAAGATTAGGTTCGGCGGCTGATATCCCTCATAGGATTAAATATAAAAAGTTGGTAAGGTAGAAATTTAGTCGGAAGAATAATGTTCTTCAATATTGTTTAGACCGGTTTAAGAATACTGATCAAAGTAGTATTATTTTTTAATAATATTATTTATTACTTCGCTGACTTCTTCACCTTTTGAATAAACCATGAAATGACTCCCATCTATTATTGGGATGGGATTTTTTATTCGTTTAATAGGAAATGTTCTATCGTTTGTTCCATGTATGTGAAACAAATTATTTATATTATCTCCACCCTGAAAGTGTACAATTTTATCCATAGCCCATTTAAAGTAATTATTGGAACAACCGCTTATCATTTGGATAAATAAATTCCTTCCTTTTTCGGAATTATAGCCAAACGCACCGGCCCAAAACGGGAACGATTTAAGAATTAATTTTTGATTGAACATTTTGTAAAGTGGTAAATATCTAAAAAGTTTTAACGGTAACGACATTTCTTTTTTTGACTTTATGCTGGATATAATTATTACTTTTTCTGCCGTAATCAATTTTGAAATTTTTTGAACAACAATTCCACCAAATGAGTGACCCGCTAAAATAATTGATTTTTCAGTTGAAGAAATTTGATTGGAAATTCTTTTTATATAATTATCAAAATTTTCATTTAACTCAGGTTCAAGCCACTCTAAGAATTTTATATTTACGTCTTCTAAAACAAGGTTTGAAAAAATTCTTTTATCAAAACCTAAACCTGCTAGAAAATAAATTGTTGGTTTTTGCATGAACGAATTAAATTTCTAAGATTTGATGTCTGTATTCATGTATTTCTAATTCATTGTATAACCAATCAAAAAAGTCAAATCCATATCTATTAACGAAATTAATTATTGTTAATTCTCTTTCTTGCAAATTACTGTTTGGATAGATAAGATTTTGTGCCTTACTTATTTGCCGCAAAGCAGAATCAAACTTATGTTCATGTGATTTCATTGATTTATTTTTTAACACACCTAATTGGTGCAGAATTTTATCTTTAGTATTATTTGCAACGTTTAAGAGATTATTATCAATTTTTATTAAATTATCTGATAAAGTTTTTAAGACATCTTCAATTGAATTTTCAGCATTACTAAAATCGTTCTGTAAGTCAACATCCGATAATGAGTTTACAACCAGATCTTTTAACTCTTTTGAACCCTTAAAAAAATCCAGTGAACTCAAATTATATTTTACCAGGATTTTAGCAATATTCCCTTCGATTATTGTTGCCGAAGATCTTGGAAATACAATGGGATGTTGTAAATCATAATGTTTATATAGTGGAATTGCCTGAGCATAATAACTTATTTCTCCGGGACCTCCTATATAAAAACCTGTAGGGAATAAATAGTCTTCGCAGATAGGTCTTAATAATACATTAGCGCTAAACCGTTCGGGTTCATCTTCAACCAAACTAAGTATTTCATCTTTTGTAATTTTTTTTCGCTTACCTTTTAACCGGTACTCATCTTCAACAGGTTCAATTAAATAGCGTCCCGATTCATCCGACATGAATAAATTAATGGGTTTAATTTTTACTTGGGCATGATAGTTTTCATCTAGGTCGGCACTATTTAGCAATAAATCATTAGTATGTTTTTTATAATTTATTAATTCTTTTCTAAAAATCGGTTTTAATATTTTTTTTACTTCTTTGTTTTGCGGATTAAAAATAATAAGGCCGGTATCATCGAATATTTGATAAAGAAGATCGAAAAAAGAGGTTTTTATTTTTAAACCTTCATCCAAAACATTATTTATTAGCGCAAACAAATCTTTGGTAAATTCTGTTTCTCTAATATTTTCTTGGATGATTTTTTTAAATTCATTTATTGATTCATTATATAATAAATCACCAACCGCACCTCTATTAAAGTCTGGTTCGTTTCCATCACTGTAAACAATTTTAGCTATTTCATTTTCTTTTGAAACAATGTTCACACTACTTATTTCTTCAAAATCATGATCATCACCTGCCATCCAAAAAATTGGAACAAAATTGTAATCGGAGAATTTTGCATTTAGATGTTCACTTAATTTAATTGCTGTAAAAAGCTTATATACGGTGTAAAGAGGTCCGCCTAATAATCCGAGTTGTTGGCCTGTGAAAACAGCAATCGTTTTATCGTCATTTAACAATTCGATATTTTGAACGGTTTTTTGCGAAGGGTTAAAACCTTTATACTGCTCTTTTATAATCTCCGCTATTTTTGATTTATTCGGATTCTCTCGTTCTATAATTTTGTCAAAAATATTTTTATAGGAGTCCTCATCTCTAAAATTCACTTTATAATATTTACTGATCTTTTCAAAATCATTTATAAAATCCAAAAAAAGTTTGCTTGTACCTGAAATTTCTGCAAAATCAATTAGCATATTTTCCTCAATAAAATTTTAATAATTAAAAATAACAATAATGATGAATGAAAGTCCATTTTAACCGGTGGGTTAAATTTTAGTATTGATAAGTTTTAAAAAGCATTCTTTTATTTAGCTAATGATTTAGCTAATTTAATTTCTTAAAATTGCCGCACCATAATTTTGGGATAATTAAATAAAAACTGTAAACAAAAAAAGATTAATTTCGGCAGTAAAATTAATCATTGCGCTTTCACTGTTATACTATTTGGTGAACTATGTTAGCATTTCCAAAATAGTGAATGCTTTTGAGCAATCGAATAAACTGTACATTTTAATTGTACTATTCCTAATGGTAATTAATGTTCTTCTGCAATTTTTAAAGTGGAAAGTTGTATGCAATTCACTACTAAATATATCGGATAATAAAAAAATATTGAAATCCTTATTTTATGGATTTAGTGCCGGAATTATTACGCCTGTTAGAGTTGGTGAATATCTAGGCAGAAAACTTGCTTTAGAAGAAGTAGGTTTGCTAAAAGTAACAATTTCTACAATTGTTGAAAAATTTGCCTCACTTTTTATTGTACTGATTGTTGGCAGCATTGCTACAATTTATTTCATATACCTTTATTATAACTTTTTTTATTCAATACCGGTATTACTTTTTGTTAGTATAATCCTCATAATTTTTACTCTATTTATATTTGGCTATAAACCTACGTCTTCATTTTTTCAAAAACTTGCAAATAGAATTAATATTATCAAACAATTGGAGATAGAGTTAGAATACGCAAGAAAAATGAATAGAAATGATTTTAGACTCTTGATGCTCTATTCTTTACTGTTTTATTTTGTTATAATCATGCAATATGCCTTACTTGCACTTGCATTTGAACAAGAAGGAAATGTTTTACTGTTTCTAATTGCCGGCATAATTGTACTGTTCATTAAAAGTATTTTTTCCTTTTTATCATTTGCCGATTTGGGAATAAGGGAAAGTACTTCCGTATTTCTGGTTGGAAAAATGGGATATTCTAATGCCGTAGGTTTTAATTCTGCAATTTTTCTTTTTTTATTTAACTTAGTTATTCCATCATTAATTGGAATGTTTTTGTTGCTGAAAAGATCGGATTGAGTTTTTAATACTTATTTACAATTCTACAAAAATTTTGATCGAATGAAATATCAATACAATCCTCCTTCTATTGTTAAAAATATATTTAATAACTTTTTATGGAATTCTCAGACCTCAAAAGTGCTCCTAACTTTTGATGATGGTCCGACACCTAATATTACAAGCACAATTTTAAAGGAATTAGATAAACATTCAATAAAATCGATTTTTTTTTGTGTCGGTCAAAACTTAGAAAAGTTTCCTTCGTTGGCTAAAGAAATATTAGCTGCGGGGCACGAAATTGGAAATCATACCCAAAATCATCAAAGAATTACTAGACAAAATAAAAGTGAGGTAATTAATTCAATACATTCCGTACAAGCTTTTTTAGAAGATACGTTAGATTATAGAATAAAGTATTTTCGGCCTCCACATGGAAGATTTACAATATATTTAAACTCAGTATTAAAAGAGCAGAAATTAAAAAATGTTATGTGGTCTTTGCTTACTTACGATTATAAAAATGATTTAAATATTGTTAAATTTGCGCTTGCTAAATATTTAACTAATAATGCGATCGTTGTATTACACGATAGTATAAAATCAAAAGATATAATTATTGATTCGATTAATCTTTTTGTTGAAGAAATTAATAAAAAAGAATATCAAATTGGAAATCCAACTGAATGTTTGAAACAGTTTTTTTAATTATAGTTGCTGCTTATTTTATCCAAGGTACTCTTTTAGCTATTGGATCCAAAAAAAAGTTTACAAAAATTGGCAACGAGGAATTACCAAGTGCGTCGGTTATAGTTGCTGCCAGAAACGAAGAAAAGAACATTTTAAATTGTTTAGAATCATTAAATAATCTGACATATCCGGAAAACAAATTAGAAATAATTTTAGTAGATGATGATTCCACAGACAACACCGGATCTATTATTAGCAATTTTATTTCAGATAAACCCAATTTTAATTTAATAAAACCTATAAAAGATTTTGGTGAGACCAAAGGTAAAGCTAGGGCAATTGCAAATGCTGTTGAAATTGCTAAAGGTGAAATTATTTTAACTACTGATGCTGACTGTACGGTTTCTTCAACATGGGCAAGTACTATAGCTAGTTACTATAAACCAGATGTAGTCATGGTTTGCGGATATACAAATCAAAAGAGGCGGAATTTATTTGAAGCTGTGCAGGATATGGATTTTATATATCTTCTAACTGTTGGAGCCGGGGCAATTAACTTAGGGAAACCTTTAAGTGCTATTGGAAATAATATGTCCTATAGAAAATCAGCTTATTTAGAAGTTGGTGGATATGAAAATATACCTTTTTCAGTTACAGAAGATTTTCAGCTATTAATGGCAATAAATAAAATTAAGAAGAAAAAAATAATTTATCCCGCCGATCCTGGAGGTTTAGTTACTTCAGAACCTTGCCCAAACTTAAAAACTTTATTTTTTCAAAAAAGACGTTGGGCGGTTGGGGGATTAAAAAGTACGTTAGATAATTTACTAATAATTTCTACGGGCTTTTGGGTAACTTTGTTATCTTTGTTTATTCCTTTCTTTTATTCTGCATCTGTAATGTATTTACTATGCCTAAAGATATTTACAGATCTTTTCATGGTGTACTTCATTTATAAAAAACTGAATCTCAAGTTTAATATTTTCAATTTTGTTGCTTTTCAGATTTATTTAACTGTTTACTTTATAATTACCAGTTTATCAATTTTAGTTAGCAAAAAGGTTATTTGGAAAGGAAGGAAATTTTAATGTTACTACTTTGCAATTATTATGTAACATATAGGTGTAATGCGTTTTGTGAATTTTGTCATTTTGCAGATCATGAAAGATATAAAAATTCCCCAATGGCAGAACTTTCCGATTTTAAGAAAAACCTTGATGAATTGAGTGAATTGGGTGTAAAATTTATTGATCTTACCGGTGGTGAGCCATTATTAAATAAAAATATTGTTCAAATGACACAGTATGCCAAACAGAAAAAAATGCAGACCAGCATAACCACAAATTCATTACTCTATAAAAAATATGCCGAAGGATTAGCCGGCAATGTTGATCTATTTCATTTTTCTTTAGATTCCCCCGATGAAGAAGAACATAACAGAATAAGGAAAGTTGATTGTTTTAATTCAGTTTTAGAAAGCGTTGACTTGGCTAAAAGTTTAGGTGAATTTCCTGATATACTGTTTACTATTACAAATGATACTTATAAGAAGCTTCCAAGGATGCACGAAATAGCTGCTAATCGTGATCTTGTTTTACTAGTTAATCCTGTGTTTTCATATTTTGGGAATCCCGGATTATCTGATGAGGCGATGGATTTTATTGAAGAATATATTGAAGGCAAATTGGATGTTTACATTAATCCCTCTTTCTTAAAATTAAGACGAAATGGAGGGAACCATATTGAAGATCCGTTATGCAAAGCTGTATCAAGAGTTATTGTGATCTCCCCAACTAATGAAATTATTTTACCATGCTACCATTTTGAAAATGATAAAATTAAAATTGATAGACCAATAAAAGAAATACAACAAAGTGAAAAATTTCAATATTTTTTAGAGAATGAAGGGAAATTTGATTTTTGTGAAGGATGTACCGTAAATTGTTACTTTGAACCCTCATTTGCTTTTCCAACAAATATATACGGATTGGCTAGTGTAACATCAAAATTTAAGTATGGATACAATAAATTGATCAAACAAAAAATTAAAAAAACGATTAAAAAATTCGGATAATTATAATGATTTATAATTCAGAAAACGGGATGAGCTTTGTAAAGCTAAAAGGAATAAAATTTATTGTTATCTCGTTAATTTTAGTATTTAGTATTCAATATAAATTAGCTGCTCAAAATAATATAGAGCTATTTCCATCCAACCTTTTGGTTCAGCCATTTACTGCAAATACATTAAAACCAAAACTTGGATTTGAATTTAAAAACGGTCAAAATGATTTAAGCCTGAATATTGGTACTTCAATGGATATTGCCCACTATGATATTAGTAAAGGTTATAAATTATCTCTTGGAGCCGATTTATATACTTATACATTATTAAGGAGCCAATCTGATTTCCATTTTCCGGTCGATGCTGTTGATTATTTATTTGGTTTTAATTTTGGACTATCTAAAGAAAATTGGGGAGCTCGATTAAGAGTAAGTCACATAAGCGCACATTTTGTTGATGGACACTATTCTAAAGAAGATGAAATGTGGATAGATGGTAGAGAGCCAAGAGTTTATAGTAGGGAATTTTTTGAATTTATTCATTTTTATAGATTTAATAATTTTAGAGCATATGCCGGAATAACATATATTTTTTCAATTGATCCCCCGGAAATTGGTAAAGATCAATATCAGATTGGATTTGAATATTTTGCCAAAGAATTATTTTCTCATTATTTAACTCCATATCTCGCTTACGATTTTAAATTAATAAACATTTATGATTACACAGGCAATAATTCAATTGAAGCAGGAGTTAAATATGGATATTCAAACGGAAGGGGAATAAGTGTTTATTTTAGATACTTCTCAGGCTACAGCATTCACGGTGAATATTTTGACGTTAAGGAAGACTTCGCTTCGTTTGGTTTTAATTTAGATTTATAATAATGTAATTTAGATAAAGGATTTGAGTTTTTGCAGAAAAAGAAAATTTTCCAACACCCGCTGTTTCATTTATTACTTTTCTTGATAACGTTCATTACTACGGTTATTGCCGGTACGGAATGGGCAACCGGTACTATGGGGCCTTTTGATTTAAATTCGTTGTTGATTGGATTACCATATTCTTTGTCAGCTTTATTTATTTTGGCTACGCACGAGTTCGGACATTATTTTGCAGCTAAATTTCACAAAGTTAAGGCTACTTTACCGTATTTTATCCCAATTCCACCTATTCCTCAGTTTTTTAATTTTGGAACAATGGGAGCTGTAATTAAAACAAAATCGGAAATTCCAACAAATAAGGCAATGTTTGATATTGGCGTAGCGGGACCAATAGCAGGATTTATTGCTTCCATAATAGTTTTAATTTATGGATTTACTCATTTACCATCTGTTGACTATATCTTAGCAATTCATCCTGATTATTTTAAACCTGAATACGGACAAGATACTATAACGTTACAATTTGGCAATAACCTTTTATTTGTATTTCTTAAGAATATATTTACTCAAAGCAGCGATTTTGTTCCGCCAATGACTGAGGTTTACCACTATCCCTATTTAATGACCGGTTGGTTCGGATTACTAATTACTTCGATGAATATGATTCCCGTCGGTCAACTTGATGGCGGACATATAGTTTATAGTATGTTCGGATCAAAAATACAAGAGGCAGTTGCAAGTATTTCTATGATCGGATTATTTATTTTGGGAACTTCCGGGATAATTGATAGTGTTTTAGAACTAAATATTGGTTTTGGCTGGAGCGGTTGGATTTTTTGGGGAATTATATTGTTTTTTATTATAAAAATAAAACATCCACCCGTAAGGAATTTTTCTGAACTCGATATGATGAGAAAAACTCTAGGTTATATAAGTTTATTAATTTTATTCCTTTCTTTTGCTCCAACACCTTTCTTAATTACCTTTTAGTTGGGCACTTAAAATTGTACTTGATAGTTAAATTGTACTTCTCTAACTTTTCACATTCAAAATAATGAAGGAAGAACATAGAAGAATTTGCTACTATTTTAATTATTTCAAATAATAAACTTTATTGTGAGTGAATTATTTTATGTGTTTTCTTTTTACCACTTTAGAACTTCATGAAATCACATCAAATTAGTTTCAATTGATTTAAATGAATAAAGAAATTTATATATACTTATTACTTTGCATATCTTTCATTTTAAGTTGTGAAGAAATTCCAAATGAAATTGTGGAAGCTAACGAGAGTGAGTATTTTTTAGTTGGATTTAATACCCCAGACTCTTTCCATTATTCCGAGACAACAAAATCATTACTGTTTTCAGTTGAATTTGATGCGGCCGACGAAATAAAATCTGTCGAATTTACTATTTCGTCCCAGTTTGAGGATATTGGCAGTGGAAATCTTCAACAACAAAGTAATTCGCTTACATTTTCAGGTGAATTTGAATTTCCAAATAATATTCTTTCGGATAATTATACTTTGTCTATTTCTGTAAATGATATTTATGAAAAATCAAAAAGTATTCTTGCACATAATTTTATACTTACGGAAAATATAATTCAATATGAGCTAGTTGACTTTGACGCTCCAAGTAGTTTTAATTTTACTGATGAAAACACCGAATTAAAGTTTTCTGCTGTCTTTTTAAATTCCAATGATATTAATAAAATTAGTTATCAAATTAAAAACAGTACGGAAACCATCGTCGGCTCCGGTCAAATGGTTGAAGATGAAATAGTTGCTGGGAATTTTAATGCAGTTTATCCAATTGGAAATAATCTTGAAGCAGGTAACTATGATTTATCAATTATAGTTCATGATATTTTGGGTGATAGTACAAATGCTGCAACCCAAACTTTCCAATTAAGTTTTGATGAAAATCTAGCCCCAGTATTAAGTAATTTAGTTGCCCCAGAGAGCGTATTAGTTGAACCTCCCAAATCGCTTATTTTCTTATCAATAGGTGCATTTGATAGAAATGGAATGGATGATATTAAGGAAGTTTATTTTACTGTTAAAAGTCCTAGTGGTACGGTCTCCAATCAAATTTTCATGTTTGATGATGGAAATACCTCTGTAAATGGAGATAATACAGCTGACGATGGGAAATATTCTGCCATAATCGAAGTTACACCTGATAACCAAAAGGGAAATTACCGGTTCGATTTTTTTGCTAAAGATCAAACTGATCTATTGAGCAAGGTTTTTACACATTTTATTGAGATACAATAAAAATGAAGTTTTTACTCAAAATATTATTAGTAGTTGGATATAGTATTACATTAGGACAAATACCAACCAGTTATTCGTTAAATAAGAGTTCGCTTAACAAAGTAGCCGGAGATACTCCGCTAAGTAATTCAATTACACAAATAGTTACAGTAGGAGATACGATTTGGTTGGGGACCTCAAAAGGATTAAGTGTATCGTATGATAATGGTGAGAATTGGAGGGATTTTTATCAAACTGAACCATTTGGTAATGAATCGGCAGTTTCAATGGGATATTATGAAGGTAAAATTTGGGTTTCTACCGGGCATACAATTGAATCGAATGGGGAAGATATTAATGTTGGGTCAGGAATAAAATTTTCTTCCGATGGCGGAGATTCTTGGATTTCTATCCCGCAATCTGTGGATGATCCTGGCGATTCATCAATAGTATATGGAATTAATAATATTAGAGCACTTCCGGTAACAGTTGAAGAACAAAACATTAACTGGGATATCTCGTTTACACCAAATAAAGTTTGGGTAGCAAGCTGGGCTGGTGGAATAAGATGGAACCATATTGATAGTTTGGAAATTAATCCTAACAGAAAATGGGAAAGAGTAATATTGCCTCCCGATAACCTTTCATCAATTAAGCCTTCGGATACTTTAAATTTTTCTTTGCAAAATGCCAGTGGTAAATTTGGACCTGAACAGTATTTAAATCATTTGGGATTTTCGGTATTAGGTATTAATGATACATTAGTTTATGCTGGATCTGCCGGAGGATTAAATCGATCAAAGGATGGTGGAATAAGCTGGGAAAAATATACTCACCAAAATCAAAGAAACCCAATTAATGGTAACTGGATTATTGATATTTCAGCTGAAGATGATGGTACGGTTTGGGCTACATGCTGGAAAGCGGAAGGGACATCGGAATTTTTTGGATTGAGTAAATCAGAGGACAATTGTTTATCATGGGAAAGCTATTTAAATGGTGAAAAATTATATTACCACGGAATAAGAAAATCTGATTTTGGTTCTGAAATTTTCATTCCTTCTGATAATGGGGTTTATAGAAGCAGTAATAAGGGTATTACATGGCTCCAAAATCCCACAATTAAAGATAATCTAACTAATCTAAAATTATTAACATCTACTTTTTTTGCTGTCGATTTCAGCTACTTAGAAAATGATTCCTATCATATTTGGCTTGGCAGTGATAATGGATTAGCAAGATTAACACAAAATGAAAGTAATGATTGGACAGGAACATGGAAAGTATATATTTCATCCCCGGAGGTTTCTTCCGAATCTATTGCTTTTCCCAATCCTTTTAGTCCAGATGAGGCCGCAATAAAATTGAAATATAGATTTGAAGGTGGAGCAGAATCGGTTACTGTAAGAATATTTGATTTTGGAATGAATCTAGTCCGTACAGTTCTGCAGAATGCTGCTAGAACAGGAGGAAATGAATATATCGAAAGTTGGGATGGAAGAGATGAAAATGGTGAGTTTGCTCCAAATGGAGTTTATTTCTACAGAATTGATATTGGAAATGATGAACCTCTTTTTGGTAAAATTATCGTGTTAATGTAAATCAGAGAATGAAACTTTAAATACATGAATAAGTTGATCAAATAAATTTTGGAAATTGTTTGAAAAAAATTGTTTTAATATTACTTAATCTTTCATTAATTGTAGTAGCTCAGCCGGAGTTTTCTAAATATAATAGTATGGCCGGTTCTTTTAGCCGAATGGGTTTTGGGGCCAGAGGAATGGGAATGGGCAATTCTCTTGGTGCAGCTATTGATGGGAACTTAGTTTCTTATTATAATCCGGCTTTATCGGCATTTCAGGAAGGTAATTATTTTCAAACTTCCTATTCTATTTTATCACTTGATCGATCTCTTAATTTTTTAAATTTCACAAAAAATTTTAAGTTTGGAAAAAGTAAAACAGACAGCACAAAGCCACGTTCAACAGCAGGTATAAGTGTAGGTATTATTAATGCCGGAGTGAGTAATATTGATGAAAGGGATAATCAGGGAGTAAAAACCAGTGATCTTTCAACATCTGAAAATCAATTCTTTTTAAGTCTTTCGAATAGGTTTTCTGATAAACTTTCTTTGGGAGTTGGATTAAAATTTTATTACTATAAATTGTATGAAGAAATTACATCCACCGCTTTCGGTTTTGATTTAGGTGCTCTTTATAAGTATAACAACGATCTGACATTTGCAATAGTTATTTCCGATATCAACACTAAATACAAGTGGGATACAAGCGAGATTTACGGTACGGAAGGTAATTCTACAATAAGTAAATTTCCATTATTAATGAAGTTTGCCGCAGCTTACAAATTTGATAATCCGAATTTGCTTGCCACTTTTGAAATAGAACACAGTAACTCAGAAACTGATTTTTTAAGATTTGGTGCTGAATATAATATTATTGAATCATTATATTTAAGAGCCGGAATTGATAGGTTAAGTATTAGTAACTCGGATATTCCGATGAGACCAACTTTTGGATTCTCATATTTTAGTTTTTTAGCCGGTTTGAATGTAGGGATAGATTATGCTTTTGTGCTCGAGCCATATTCCTCATTTGATCAGCACATAATCGGTGTTGAATTACTCTTTTAATAAAATATTATATTGGCAAGCATGATTAGAAAAAGTTTTCTCTTAGTTATTATTTATTCAGCAATTTTATTTGGGCAAGATGCAGGCAATTCGGGACTCTCATTTCTAAAAAATGGAGCAAGTGCCCGTTCAATCTCTGCAGGTGATATTGGCCAACTAAATGGCGATTTATCTTCTGTTTTTTATAATCCGGCTTCAATTAACTTCCAGGAATCTGCTAGTATTATGTTTACTCATCAAGCATGGATACAAGATTTAAGAAGTGAAATACTAAATACCGGGTTTACATTTTGGGGACTTCCGTTCAATGTTGGTGTAAACACAACAAAAATGAGCGGATTTGAGGCGAGAAGTAATCCAACCGACGAACCGGATGCTACTTTTGATGTAAACTTTTTTTACGGAAGCATTTCTACCGGGTTTACACTTTATGAAAAACTGGATTTTGGAATATCAATTAAATATTTATATGAAAGTTTTTTATCGGATGATGCATCAGGTACCGGATATGATTTTGGTCTGATTTATTCAGATGTTATTGATGATTTAACTATTGGTGCTTCATTAAGAAATATTGGTAGTATGGATAAGTTAAGAGAGGAAAAAACCCAACTTCCTTCAGATTTAATTTTGAACTCTACATATAAATTAATATTTAGTTCAGTTTCATTAAACGTTAATCCTGTTATAGGAGTACAAAAATTTTTAGAATCGGATGATTTGCATATCCATTTTGGGGCCGAAACAATTTATAAAGAACAATTCTCGTTAAGATTGGGCTATATTACCGGGTATGATTCCAAAGGGTTTACAGCAGGAGCCGGTGTTTATTGGAATGGTTTTAATATTGATTATGCGTTTGTACCGTTTAATTTTGGAATAGGAAATGCGAACACGATTTCTCTAATGTACACTTTTTAATTAGTAAAAGTCTTTCCTCACATTACGAATCTATAAAATTGAGAATGAATAACAGCCGTTAATTTATTATTTTTTAAGATTAAAAATCAATCTATAGTCAAACATGGAAATTATCGAGTACACTGAATTATGGAAAGAAAAATGGGATGAATTTGTTTTAAATTCAAGTAATGGAACTATGTTCCACATGCAAAAATTTTTCGATTACCACGAACCAAATAAATTTTCCTTTAACCATTTAATCTTTTTAGAAAATAATAATATTGTTGCCTTGTTACCTGGAAGTTTACTGGACGGTAAAATATATGAATCTCCAATTGGAGCTAGTTATGGTTCAATTGTTATAGGAGATATCACCTTTCTTAAAACTCAAGAAATAGTCAGAACTCTGATTGAATATGGTAAGAAGAATGGCTGGAAGGAATTTCTTCTAACTTCTGCTCCGATGATTTATGAAACTTATCCTAATCATAATTTGGATTTTGCTATGCTATGGCAAGGATTTAATTATGATCTCCATTACATTTCAAGTGCAATTAAATTAGATAAAGAAAAAGACATTTTCTTTAGGTTTAGACCAACAATTAGGAGGAATATTAGAAAATCCCAAAAAGAGGGAATAACGGTAGAAGTTAATGAACGTTACGATGAATTTTATCCTATATTAATTGAAAATAAGTCCAGGCATAATGTTAAGCCTACACATTCGTATGAAGATTTACTAAAATTAAAAGAACTAATGCCGGACAGGCTAAAGCTATTTATGGTTTATTATAATGATAAACCTATTGCAGGCTCTCTTATGTTTTATGCTAATAAAAATGTTGCAATTTGTTTCTACAATATGCTGCTTTATGATTATGCTAAATACAAACCGATTCAAAGAGTTATGTACGAAGTTGTAAAAGATGCAACTGAACGGGGATATAATTATGTAGATATTGGCGTATCGCAAGATACTTCTGCCGATAACCCCATGACACCAAGTGAGAGGTTAATAGACTTTAAAGAAAAATTCGATGCAAAATCTATAATGAGAAATACTTTACACTTAAAATTATAGGTAATTATGGCGGATCAAAAAAAATCTGCAGTCATCACCTTCCTCGGGAATGCATATCATGATTCAAGGGTTGTAAATTTAATTGAATCTTTAAACCAACTTGGCATTGAAACTAAAACTATTTCATTTGATTGGAAAACAAAAAACTTTAAAACACAAGTAGGCAGTATAACTGTATACAGACTAGATAAATCCAATTCAAGTATAATTTATTATTTTAATTTTTTGTTTCTTCTTATTAGAGATCTGTTAAAAATCAAAGCCAATTTCTATTTTGCTGAAGATATATATACTTTACCTATTGTCTATTTTTTTGCAAAAAAGAATAAAGCAAAAATCTTTTATAACAGTAGGGAAATTTATGCTCACCTTGCCGGACTTAGAAATAAGAATTATGTTCAAAAAATTATTGCTAAAATTGAAAGTAATTTTATAAAAAAAGTGGATTTAGTTTTAGTGACAGGTAATATGGATGCGGAATTTTTAACGGAATCCTACTCCATAAGTAATCTTTTTGTTTTAAGAAATTTGCCAAAATATGTTAAAGAAATATCAAAAATAAATATTCGCAAAAAATTAAATATATCATCTTCAGAAAAAATTATTTTATATCAAGGCGTATTACTTGAAGGAAGGGGAATTGAAAAGTTAATTGATATTATTGATAAGGTTCCTAATTCCCATTTAGTCTTAATCGGTGATGGTGAATTTCGGGATAAATTTGAAAATAAAGCTAAAAATTCAGTCTCAGCGAATCGAATTCATTTTGTTGGTGCGGTAAATCATTCGGAACTATTAAAATATACAGCAAGTGCCGACATAGGATTAGCTATTATTGAGAACATCAGTATCAGCTATTATTATGCTTTACCTAATAAATTATTTGAATATATCATGGCAGGCATTCCTGTTTTATCTAGCAATTTGCCGCAAATGAAAAAAATTATAGACGAATATAATGTTGGGAAATATGTTGATCCGGAAAAAGATGAAGAGCTTAAAGCAACACTAAATGAAATGCTGCAAGATGATGATCAAATTGAACGATATAAAATAAACTGTAGAACTGCAGCTAGAAAACTTAACTGGGAAGAAGAATTCAATAAATTCAAAGATTTTCTTTTAACTTAATTTCTGTATCTATATATTTACACTCCATTTTGCCAAGCGCTAATTAACAGGTTGGTACCCAATTCCGTCAGGTCCGGAAGGAAGCAGCGGTAAGTATTCAATTTGTGTAGTTAGTTGCTTGGCTTTTTTATATCGTGCCAGTTTTATGCCAAATTACCAACAAGTAGATAATCTTAATGAGTAATTAAAAAATGTAAGTGACGTTTCAATTTTTAAAACATCACTTACCATTATTGGCTCTAATTTTCAACTACATCTTTTATTACATCTACAACTATTTCAGGTACTTCATGGTGAATATAATGTCCGACTTCATCTGAAACTAAATGTAAACTTTGTGATGTTTCATTTGATATTTCTTCATGTAGTGTTACCCAAACATTTGTAAACTCAATTGGGAATCCAGGATTAGGTTTGCTGCTGGTTAATACTCTTAGTGGAATATCACCGAGCGGGTTAGTGTTATTAACAAGTTGCTCAGCATTAATGATACTCTCAAACTCGGAGCTAATTACAGGGTGCATTTTACTTAGATCCGATTCTGAAGGTAAAAAAACTGAATCGGGTACACCAGCATTTCGCATGCGTGAAACGAAGTTATAGGGTGTCGAATCTAACAATATTAATGCTTCTACTTCATTTGGATATTTCCTCGCAAAGTAATACATAATTAGTCCGCCATATGAATGTCCAACCAAAGTATAAGGGGCAGAAACACCTTTTAATTTTAAGTGGTCTCTTAATTCTGCAACGATATTATCCAGGTTGCGATCTGTGTTTAATTCCGGACTTGGCGCATAACCTGCTCGATTATATGTTACGACTTTTGAAAAAGCTGCAACTTCATCAATTATTGGGTCCCAACTTTGAAGTCCGTCACCAAGTCCTGATTCGAATACTACAGTTTTTGGTCCTTCACCTTTAATTACTGAGTGTAATTCAGGTTGTTCACTTTTAGTTGGTGAATCTGAACAACCAATTAATACAAATGATAGAACGAAAAGTATTTGAGCAATTATTTTTATCTTTTTCATTTTATTTTCCCTTTTGTGTTTTTAGATTTTTTGAGTTTAACCATAACCATATTGTAAGCTCAGCAAATAGTATCCACAACCCTAGTCTGAGTATGTGAATAGGAAATGATGCTTCATTAATAATTAGGTTTGAGTGCTGTATTAAGTACAAATTGTTTATTGGCATACTAAACAATATCGGGATTAGTAAATTTTTACTGTTTCCATAGTAGTATGCAAGGATGATTGAAAAGGTGATGGATAATAAGATTATATATATATAGCTTAATAATATATCATCAAGTGGATTACGATAAATAATTGTAAAAATTATTTTTTTTGATCCCCAAAATATTCCGGTAAAAATCGCTCCTAATAAATATCCAAATTTTAATTGCAATCTTGGCTGAATTATTCCTCTGATACAAATCTCATCAATACTTGTATAAATGATTGTTATAAGTAAGGAGGCATCACCAAAATGATAAAACAAATTATTATGAGCCAATTGTGTTGAAATACTCAACATTATAGACAACTGTTGAATAATAAATTCTAACATCACTGGAGAGAAACCGGCAATTAATAAATGGTAGAAGGTTATTTTATTAAATTGTATTTCTTCAAATCCAGTAGCACAATAAATTATTATTGATATTAACACAGTAAAAATTATAGTCGGGCCGGAATAATAGGGCAATCTATTAAAACAGTGGTTAACGTAGAACAATAACATCAGCAGAATTAACAAAATAGTGATAATTCCTATTCGTTTTTCTATTTCGTATGTACTTCTTAAAATGTTCATTTTCCAGCCCTCAGTTAAATAGGATTAAAAACTTCCGAATGTGAAATTGATTTGAGCTGAAAAATCACTCATTTTTGAGTCTGATAAAGAAGGTACGTCAACTCCGTATATATATCTGTAATTACCGGCTATTCCGATTTTTAAAAAATCAAATGTCTTAAAACTAAATTCCAAAGAAGGTTCTAAAACAAAAACTTCATCTTCACTAGAGATTCCTTCAAGTTCATGATCAAATGAAAATTTCCCGCCACCTATCAGAACATTGCCGGATAAGAATAAATATTCATTAAGAGGTTTCGTGTAGTAGAACATAAAACCGCCATAACCAAAATCAAACTCGCTGGATTTAGATATCGCAACTGATGGAACTTCTAAGTTTGATACTAAACCATAACCTGCTACCCCAACAGCAATATTATCTGTAATAAACCAACCTCCTAAACCACCAACCAACGTGGAAGATTCATTATTAAATTTGGTTATTTTTACACTCGGTCCGCCAAATTCTCTTTCTTTTTCAGAATCCGTTATTTGTCCGAATAAGGTAGTTGTTAATAATAGGGTGATAAAAAAATAAATTGGATGTTTCATTGTGTTCCTCCATACATTTTTATGTTTTTGATAATTAATAATTTCAGACAATTTTATTTTCAGATGCATTATGCTATCTGACTCGTTGAAATTTCTGATCGAAATAAAAATGTTTTAGAAAGATTTCTCTACCTTGCCGATAAAGTAGATTAACAAGTTTATAAACTTGGTAACAACTATTTGAAAATGGGTTAAAAACGAAGGATTTGGTTAAAAGTATTACATATATAATTGGAATGTTTACTGAGAATTAATGACGTTTGGGAGAAGAATTGAATTGTAGATTAAATAATATCTTTACTCTTGGACTAATTGTGTCAATGATTAATGAATTGGTAGGATAGTATATTAAAATTAAGAATTTTGTTTTCTGAATTCTGTTGGAGACATTCCACAATGTTTTTTAAATGCAGTGTTAAAGGCAGAAAGTGAATTAAAGCCAATATTTAATGAAAGTTCTAACATTGTTATATTTTTCATGCTGTCATCGAGTAGCAAGTCTTTTGCCTCCTTAATTCTATATTCGCTTATATAATTGAAGAAATTCCTATCTAAACGTTCATTTAACAATTGAGAAAGTTGATGAGTTGAAACTGATAATTTTTTTGAAAGAATTGGAAGGCTCATATTCCCATCTCTGTAAATCTTCTCTTCTTCCATTAATACTGTTAGTTTTTTTAATATTTTTTTTGCCATTTCATCAGAAAGAGTAGATTTTTTGTATTTGTCAGATTTCTCGAAAAGTTTTTCTACCGTGAAAAGTTCAGATTGCCTAATTCCCATAAATCCCATTCCATAAATAAATATAGTAAGGAAAAATGGAGTGAGAAAATCATCCAAATATATTAAAGAGGGTATAAAATCCAAGACTGTAGAAAATAGTGCAATTATTAATAATAGTATTAACAATTTTTTTAGCCACTTAATTTTTGCTAAGGTTTTTTCATTCAATTTATTTTTTGAAGCTTCATTAATTTGTTTAAACGATATGATAAAATATGTAAGAATATAAATGTGAGTAATTCCAATTGCTACATAGTAATCTAACAACTCCGGTGAAGAATTTATCTCGTTATAAAATGCAGCTTTTTTTTCTTCAAATCCTAAAAAAACATTAGGTGATTCGAGTAAAAGAATTAGAATAAATGGTATTAAATGTGTGAGATCTTTCCACTTTAGTTCAAATTGTGGTTTAGTTAATGCTTTTATATAAAAATAAAGAGGTATTGGAAGCAAAAAATCAATAGGACTGGAAAATCCAAAAAAATAAGGGAATGTTTGGTAATATCCCGAGTCAATAATTACTAAGTCGGTTATAAATAGAGCTATTACAATTAAAAAAAATCCAAGCAACCTGTTTGCTACTTGATTTCCGGTTTTTATACTAAAAAGGGCTATTGATGTTAATAAACATTGTAATGCACCCAATGTATTTAAAATTGTAAATATCTTAATTTTATGCTTCCCGGTTAAATATTTTGAAAAAGAAACCTGTCTTTACAACATCAAAATAATGAATTTACTTTTCATTTTTAAAAAAGTAGTTAAAAATAGTTAATCGTTTTCATAAAATATTTTGATGAAAGAAGAATTATTTACAAAATCATTTTATTTTTAATACAATTCATTATATTTTAGTGTTCAAACAGAAATGGTGAGAAGTAAAGATTTATAACATTCTAAAAACAATACTGCCTGTTTTACTGATTCTCGTTATACCATCTTCAATAAAAGCTCAAGACATATATTATCCACCAATTTTACTTTCTGACGTTCCAAATAGTATTTCGATAAATGAAATTCCTAATTCTATTGATACGGTAAATTTAATAGTTAAGAAGGGCGATTGGCAAAAAACTTTCTACTCAAAAGTTGAAAATAATAAAGCTGAAATTGAAGTATTCCTACCTATTAGCGGAAATTATTCATTTATGTTATATGAATCCAATTTTGAGAAAGTATCAAAAACTGTCCTCCCCGGTTGGTTTAGTATTATTCCTCCGCTGCTAGCAATTTTACTAGCGTTATGGATTAGGCAGGTGATAGTTGCTTTATTTTTCGGAATCTTTATTGGATTATTATTTATATATGAATTTAATCCCTTCACAGCTTTGTTGAGGTTGATTGATACTAATCTTTTTAATGTTCTCGTTGATCCTGACCACATGTATATAATTTTGTTTACTTTACTCATTGGTGGAGTAGTGGGTGTCATTTCGAAAAATGGTGGCACTATTGGTCTTGCAAATAAAATTACAAAGTTTGCGAAAACACAAAAATCAGGAATGATATCTAGCTGGTTTATGGGGCTTATAATCTTTTTTGATGATTATGCTAACTCGTTGATAATTGGAAATATGATGAGGCCAATTACCGATAAATTGAGAATCTCCAGGGAGAAATTAGCATACATAGTAGACTCTACTGCTGCTCCTATTGCCTGTTTAGTAATTATAAGTACTTGGATTGGTTATGAATTGGGTTTAATCAGCGAAGGATTAAAAACTATTGGTTCGGACTTAAATCCTTATGAATTATTTATTCAATCCTTACCGTACAGATTTTATCCGATTGCTGCAATCGTATTTGTATTTTTAACTTCAATTACAAGAAGAGATTTTGGCCCAATGTATCACGCTGAGGTAAAATGTAATCTTTACGGAATCGAAGAAATTGAAGCCGGATCGGATTTAAAAACAGAAAAAAAACTAATTGTTAACGAAAAAAAAGCAAAATGGTTTAATGGAGCTATTCCTATTCTAATTATATTGTTTGGTACAATAGCCGGATTAATATTTACCGGAATTACCGCACTAAAGGAGAGTGGAATAACTTCTTATGGAGTTCAAGAAATTATAAAATATTCTGATTCTTATAAGGCCTTACTTTGGTCGAGCTTAATTGCCGGGATTACAGCAATTATTTTAAGTGTCTCACAAAAAATTCTGAAATTGGAAAAATCGATTAAAGCCTGGCACTCAGGTGTACAATCAATGTTGTTGGCAGTAATAATTTTGGTATTGGCATGGGGAATTAGTTCCATTACAAAAGAATTAAGAACGGCGGATTATATCATTTCGGTTTTAAGCGATAGTATTTCTGCAAGATTATTGCCAGCTATAGTCTTTATTGCAGCAGGTATGATAAGTTTTGCAACCGGTACAAGTTGGGGAACTATGGCAATTGTTACTCCTATTGTAATTCCAATGGCTTCAACTATATCAAATATTGATGGATTACTTTTTGAAGATTCTCACTTAATACTAGTTGGTGTAGTCAGTTCGGTATTAGCAGGATCCGTATGGGGTGACCATTGTTCACCCATAGCAGACACTACAATTTTGAGTTCTATGTCATCGAAATGTGATCATATTGCCCATGTTAAAACTCAGCTGCCTTATGCCATTTTAGTTGGAGTTGTTGTCTTGGTCTTGGGAATTCTACCTACAGCTTATGGATTAAGTCCATATATTTCATTATTTCTGATTATTTCTGTTTTAATGGCCGTACTTTATTTATTTGGCAAACGAGTGGGAAACACTTAGTCTTTCGAATCGTAAAATTCATTTATTATTTTAGCTTTTGCAGGACCAACGACTTTTGTTAAGTCCTCTACACTTGCTTTCTTTATTTCAGCAATACTTATAAATTCCTGTAATAATTTTTCGGCAATCTTTTTGCCAATTCCCTTTATTTCAGTTAGTTCGGTTTGTAATGTTCTCCCATCTCTTCTCTTTCTATGAAACGTGATAGCGAAACGGTGGGCTTCATCTCTCAAGTGCTGCAAAAGTTTTAAACTTGATGAAGTTTTAGGAATTGTCTGCGCTTCAGAGATCCCTGGGAAAAATACTTCTTCTAATCTTTTTGCAAGGCCGATAATTTGGTAATTTTTAAACTCCAAATCGTTCAGAATTTCAACTGCGCTGGAAAGTTGTCCTTTCCCTCCGTCAACCATTATTAAATCCGGCAGGGATTCGTTTTCTTCTTTCAGTCTGGTATATCTGCGTTCTATAACTTCTTGCATACTTGCAAAATCATTTGGCCCTTCAACGGATTTGATTATATATTTTCTGTACAGAGATTTTTTTGGTTTCCCATCAACGAAAACTACCATGCTTGCAACTGTATCTGTTCCTTGCAGATTGGAAATATCAAAACATTCTATTTTTCTTGGTAAATCTTTTAGTCTCAAATCTCTTTTAAGTGATGATAAAACATACGGAAGATTTCCATCCTTTTTCATTTTTTGTAGTTGAATATCTTTTAGTTGAAGAATAGCGTTCTGCTTGCACATATGCAGAAGAGATTTTGCCTCCGATTTAATTTTTGGAATCACAAATTTTGTTTTTTTATCTGCTTTGGAGTTTAGCCAATCTAAAAGTAGTTTTTCATCAAAGGGGAGAATTTCTATAATTATACTTTTAGGAATTTCTACAAACTCGCCATAGTAAAATCTTAAAGCTGCATTATAGATTTTAGAAAGTTCTTCATCAGGTTCTGCATTAAGTTTCAATTGGCGTTTACCAACAAGTCTTCCGTTTCTAATATTCAAAATTGTACAGGCAACATCTTTTGATTCAACAGCAACACTAATAATATCTTTATCATCAAAATCATTGGTAACAATTTTTTGATTTTCGGAGTAAACTCTTAACTGCTCAATTTTATCTCTTAATTCTCCTGCTTTCTCAAAATTAAGTTGTTCACTTACTTTAATCATTTCCTCTTTTAATTCATTGATCAGTAAACTTGTTTTACCTTTTAGTACTTTTATTACCTGATCAACCATAGTGCCATAATCTTTAACCGAAATTAATCCCTCGCAAGGTCCGTCACATTTTTTTATATGAAAATCCAAACAAACCTTAATTTTCTTCTGCTTAATTACTTCATCATCTATATAATAAGTGCAGCTTCGGATTTTAAATATTTTGTTAATCATCCTTAAAGATGATTTCATACTTTTAACATCCGTATACGGTCCGAAATATTTTGAACCATCTTGAATTACATCTCTAGTCGGAAAAACTTGAGGAAAGGGTTCTTTGGTAACTCTAATGTACGGATAGGTTTTGTCATCTTTTAAGTTAACATTATATCGGGGTTTGTGGCGCTTTATTAAGTTATTTTCTAATACCAGTGCTTCTATTTCATTTTCAGTAGCAATAATATCAAAATCATTTACTTTTTTTACCAATGCTTCGGTTTTAGGGGAATCGACTTTAGACCTAAAGTACGAGTGAATTCTGCTTCTTAAATTTTTAGCTTTTCCAATATATATTATTTTACCTTCCTTATTAATAAATTGGTATATACCGGGAAGTGCAGGTACAGCTGTAATTTTTGATTTAAGGTCTTTATTCATTTAAATAATTGTGAGAAAAATTTACGAAAGACAAAATATAAATTTCATCTTTCGCATTTTCAATACTTAATTTGGCGAGTTTTGTTTATTTGAATTGATAATTTTTTGGTATTACAACAATTCCAGTCTCAGAAACAGTGAATCTTTTTCTATCTATATCAGGATCAAAGCCAATTTCTTCATGTTCCGGAACAAGAACGTTTTTATCAATTATTGCTCTTCTAATTTTGGCATGTCTTCCAATATTACAATTATCCATAATTATTGAATCGGTAACATAAGTATAACTATTTACCCTAACGTTAGGGCCAACTATGGATCTTTCTACCAAGCCTCCTGATATAATTGTGCCATCAGTAATTAATGAGTTTATGGCTCTACCGACTCTTTCACCTTCATGAGATAATGTTTTTGCCGGAGGGGATTGTTGTTGTTTTGTTCTTAACGGCCAGTTGGAATCATATAAATTAAAATCCGGATTAACATTTAATAAATCCATACTTGCTTTATAATAACTGTCCAGTGTGCCAACATCTACCCAATAAGGCTTTTCAGGTGAATTCTCATCTTCAAATCTAAACGCTCTAACTTTATATTTGTGATCTACCATATAAGGTATTACATGCTTTCCAAAGTCTAAATTTGGAATTTTTTGTCCAACCAATTCTTTAATAACTTCAATTAATACATCTACATTAAAAACATATATGCCCATATTTACAAATGAAAATCCTTTTTTACCCGGTATCTCCGGTGGACTTTCTGGTTTTTCAACAAAAGATAAAACATTATAATCTTCGTCAATTTCGATAATACCAAATCTTGAAGCCTGTTCTTTAGGAGTAATAATATTTGATATTGAGAGATCGGCCTTTTTCTCAATATGATATTGTAACATTTTCATGTAATCCATTTTATAAATGTGATCACCGCCCAGAACAACGCACCAAGTGTAATCTTTTTTCTTCATTAAATTAAGATTTTGATAGATTGCATCGGCCGTACCCTGATACCATTCGTTCCCGGTTTTTTGCTGAGGGGGAACGGAATAAATAAATTCTCCTAACTCCGGATTAAATATATTCCAAGCTTCATAAAGGTGCTGATTTAGAGAATCAGATTTATACTGCGTTAAAACGTAAATTTTTCTTAAACCGGAATTAAGGCAATTGTTCAATCCAAAATCGATCATTCTGTATTTGCCACCAAACGGAACAGAGGGTTTTGTTCTCATTCCTGTTAACGGAAATAATCGGTTCCCTTCGCCACCAGCTAAAACCATTGTAACAGTTTCTCTTTGAAGCCTTGATCCAGTGAATGCCATAGTGGTACTCTTTTTATTTTACAAAATATATTTACTATTATTGAAAGGCCAATTAAGATATTTATTATTGCAAATATTATGTCGTTGTCTTTTTATAATTACTTTTTTTGTAAATGAAAGTCAAGAAAAATCGTTTATTTATAGTAGGATTAAGCATTTTTGTGCTTTCCATAATCTTAATGGGGGCCGCATTTTATCTAATTTCGAATTACGAGATAAGCATAAATGAAGGAAGAAGTTTTGTTCAAAGAGGCTTTTCTATTAATCCGGCGGATAAAGACGAAATTGAAGAGTATACTAATGAATTTGAGAAAAACATTGATATATTATATTATGAGCTAAATATAGAACTTTTTCCGCTTATGAAAGAAATTGAATGCCAAGCATCTATAACAGGAATACATAAAGTAAAATCGAATAAGGAAATACTTCTAAATTTTAATGATGGTTTTGAGATTACTAATATTTTACTAAATAATAATTCAATAGATTATTTATATAAAAATGATAGGTTACTAATTTCAGGGCGAAACGAAGTTAGTGATACTTTTAACATCTTAATTAATTACCACGGAAAACCTGAAAGTTTAGGTTTTGGATCATTTATTTTTGGCGAGCATAAGGATGAATCAGTAGTCTACACACTAAATGAACCTATTTTTGCATCTACTTGGTTTCCATGTAATGATATCCCTTCTGATAAAGTCTTAACCGACGTTTACATCACAAATGATTCCAGCAAAACATCATTATCAAATGGAATATTGGTCGATACTAAAATTTCCGGAAAGAGGAAAACTTACCACTGGAAAACCAATTATCCTATTTCAACTTATCTAATTTCCATTTATTCTGCCGATTATGAACATTTTTCGGATAAATATGTTTCTGCCCTAAAAGATACGATGTTTATTGATTATTATGTTTTTGAAGAAGATTTAAAGAAAGCAAAAAAAGATTTTGATATACATATAAACGCCATTAAACATTTTTCAACATTATTTGGCGAATATCCGTTTATCAAAGAAAAATATGGAGTAGCTCAATTCTTATGGAAATATGGAGCGATGGAACACCAAACGATAACCGGTATTGGTAAAGATTTTGTTAGTGGAAATAGATTTTTTACTGATATGCTAGTCCATGAACTTGCACATCAATGGTGGGGTAATGCGGTTACATTAAAAACATGGAAAGATATTTGGTTAAATGAAGGATTTTCAACTTATTCGGAAGCTCTATATTGGGAACAAGAAAGTGGATCTTCGTCGCTAAAATCTACAATGAGATCATTTTTAACCAACTTTGACGGACTTAAATTGTATGATCCGGATAAATTATTTAGCAGAATAATTTACAACAAAGGCGCCTGGGTTTTACATATGTTAAGGGGCGAGATTGGAGATAAACTGTTTTTTTATTTACTTCAAAATTACTTTGAAACGTATAAATATAAAAATGCCTCCACTGAAGATTTTATTAATTTAGCAGAAAAAATTAGCAGCAAAAATCTTAAAAAGTTTTTTGATCAATGGGTTTTTAATGGGGAAGGAAAAATAGAATTAGAATATTCTTATTCGACTAAAAAGATTAAAAACAGTTATGAGTTAAATTTGAAGCTAAACCAAGTACAAGAGAAATATCAATCTTATCATTTTCTTTTAGACGTTGATATTCACTTTGAGGATGGTTCTATTGAGAGAGAGAGAATTAAATTATCCGACAGAACACATGTCCAAAAGTTTATGTATGAAAAATTGGTTTCAAAAATTGAATTAGATCCTGATTTTTGGTTGGCTGCTGAATTTCACCGAATCGATTAAAAATTCAATTATTTATATTCGATTTTCTGCATTGTTTAAAAAATTACTAAATTTAGATACCAAATAATTATAGAGAATTACTTGACTTCTTATTTTGTTTCGGATTTACATTTTGGATTGCTCGGAAGAGAAGAGGAAATTGACCGTGAGAGGAAATTTGTTGAGTTTTTAGAATATTGCAAAACTAATACGAATAAACTTTTTATTTTAGGTGACCTTTTTGATTACTGGTTCGAATACAAAAGAGTAATTCAAAAAGGCTATTTCCGTACTTTCACAGCTTTGCAAGATTTAGTAGAAAATAATATAGAAGTCCATTATTTTATTGGTAATCATGATTTTATGCACAGGGATTTTTTTGAGAAAGAACTAGGTGTAATTGTTCATGAAGATGTAATTGATATTGAATTAGATGAACAAAAGTTTTTTTTAGGGCATGGGGATGGATTAGTTGCAAATGATTTAGGCTATAACATTCTAAAAAAGATACTTAGGAACAAATCATTGCAAAAATTGTATTCATTATTTCATCCTGATTTTGGTATATGGTTAGCGAGCTCATCGAGTAAAAAAAGTAGAGACTACACAACGGAAAAATCATATGGTGAAATTGATGGTCTTTATGAAGCAGCTAAGAAAAAAATTGATGAGGGGTATGATTTTGTTTTATTTGGGCACTCTCATATTCGAAGAAATGAAATCTATAAAGACAGCCATTATATAAATTTGGGAACTTGGTTATCAAGACCATGTTACGGAAAATTTAAAAATAATAAATTTAGTATTATCGACTGGAAATAAATATGATCGAAGAAGAGATTAAAAAAAATAAAAAACCGAAAAAGAAAACAATTTTGTGGTCAACTTTCGGGGCTCTATTTTTTATTTTCGTTTTAGGGAGTTATTTTTTTTACGACCATATCGTGTCAGGCCTTCCTTCTTTAGAAGAACTTGAAAATCCCCGCCAAAGTTTGGCAAGTAGTGTAATTAGTGCAGACGGAGAAACTATAGGAGAATATTTTAGGGAGAATCGGCGCGAAATAGAAATTGATAGCATCCCTTCTTTTATTGTTGATGCATTAATTGCCACCGAAGATAGGAAATTTTACGACCATTGGGGAGTTGATTTAGAAAGATTTGCAAAAGCTATGATTAAGACAGTTTTCCTTGGCAAGAGAGAGGGTGCAAGTACAATTACTCAACAACTATCTAAAAATTTATACGATCTAAAAGTACAAAGAGAGAATATTTTTCAGACAGGAGTTAGAAAGATTAGAGAATGGTTTACGGCTGTTCAAATTGAAAGGACCTATACAAAAAAAGAAATTCTTCAGATGTATTTAAATAATTCTTTTTTTGGAAATAGGGCCTACGGAATTGAAATGGCTGCGCAACATTATTTTGGAAAAAGTGCTAAAGAATTAATGTTAACTGAAGCAGCAGTATTTATAGCTCTTCTTAAATCATCTGTTTATTATAATCCTATTAGAAATCCTGAAAATGCATTGAGAAGACGAAATGTGGTTTTATATAATATGAAAGATGTTGGATTTTTATCTGAAGAAGAATATGACTCTCTGAAAATTGATCCGATAGAATTAGCTTCTACAGAATCAAATAGTGGGGTCCAAAGTAAAATAGCCCCTCATTTTGTGGAACATGTAAGACGCCAACTTGAAGAATTATCCGAAGTGTACAATTTTAATTTATATGAAGATGGTTTAAAAATATATACAACTTTAGATACCAGGATGCAGGAAATTGCGAATAAAGTTACGGTTGAACATCTAGATGAATTTCAAAAAACTTTTGATGCAAATTGGAAATGGAAAGAAAATAAAGAATTATTAGCTGAATTTATTGATAAATCTATTAAAGCAAAAAAAATCTATTTAAGAACTAAAAGAGATAACCGGAAAGCTATTTATGATAGTTTAAAAAATGATAAGGAATTTGTTAACGGTGTAAAAAAGCTGGCACAAACAATTGAAGTTGGATTTGTCTGTTTAGATGTGTCAAGCGGTGAAATAAAAGCAATGGTTGGAGGAAGAGATCAAGAATTTAATTTTGGATTGAATCATGTTACTCAGGCAAAAAGACAACCAGGCTCTTCATTTAAACCGATAATTTATTCTGTCGCACTAGAAAACGGATTGTATCCTGCTTTTCCAATTTTAAATCAAGAATTTGAATATGGCGATGATAATTGGAATCCTCACAATTTTGATTTAGGAACAAGTGGTTTTATGACTTTGCGGGATGGATTAAGAGAGTCCAAAAATCTGATTAGCGCAAGATTAATAATTGAGGATCATGTCCAATTGTGGAAAGTTGGTCAATTAGCACAAAAATTAGGTATTAAAACAAAGTTAAATTTAGTGCCATCTATATCATTAGGAGCCTCTGAAGTTACGCCATTAGAACTAACCTCGGTTTATGCTACATTGGCCAATAAAGGTATTTATAACGAGCCCGTTTCGATTCTTAGAATAGAAGATAAAGACGGAATAATTTTAATGCAGGCAGTTCCTCATTCAGAAGAGGCATTATCTGAAGAGACAACATATTTAATTACTAATATGCTTGAAACTGTAATGAATGAAGGAACTGGAATAAGAACTAGATCAATTCATAAATTTTATAGACCTGCTGCCGGTAAAACGGGAACAACGCAAGATTATGGCGATGCTTGGTTCATGGGATTTACTCCTCAACTTGCATCTGGAGTTTGGGTTGGATTTGATGATAGGAGAATTACTTTTACAGGAGCTTATGGACAAGGTTCAAGAGCTGCAAATCCAATCTGGTCTAATTTTATGAGAGAAGTTTATGATACTCTAGATTTTCCAATTGAATCTTTTGAGTTACCTGAATCCGGAAATATTGTTTCTGTCAAATTTTGTGAAGAATCTATTTATCAATATGGAAATCCGAAGTTATTTTCTGAAGACTGTTCATCAGGAGAAATATCAGACTTTATAAATATAGGCGATATTCCTATTACATTTAATTCTGATAGAGACAGCAAAGCTATCTTGTTTACTAAATTTTATAAATCTGATAGTCTGGCTCATGAAGCAATAGAAATAACCGGTGAAGAAGAGGAAGAGTTATAAGCCCGGATGGCGAAATTGGTATACGCGCTAGGTTCAGGTCCTAGTGGGAGCAATCCTGTGCAGGTTCGAGTCCTGTTCCGGGTACTAAAACTAAAATGAAAATAAATATTAATTCTATACAATGATTAGTAATGAATTATATGCTGATGAAAAATATTTTTCAGAAGCAATTCACTTTACAAAATCACATTATGAAAACTTTCCTGTAATATCCTTTTTTGTACAAAAACCTTTGAGAAAATACGTTGCAGTTATTTATCAATTTGCAAGACAGGCGGATGATTTAGCGGATGAAGGAAATCTATCCTCTGAAGAAAGAATATTAAAATTAGAGGAATATGAACTCCAATTAAATAATGCTCTGCATAATAAATTTAGTAGTGGCTTTTGGAAGATATTAAAATCCACAGTAGTTGATAATTCATTATCTGAACTGAATTTTAAAAAGTTATTAACTGCCTTTAAACAAGATGTTGTAAAAAAACGGTATTCGTCATTCGAAGAAATTTTAGGTTATTGTAAAAACAGTGCTGATCCGGTAGGAAGATTGATATTGGAACTGCATCAAATTAAAGATGATAAATCAAAATTTTATTCTGACAAAATATGTACCGCCTTACAATTAGCAAATTTTTATCAAGATGTAAGTATTGATAATAAAAAAAATAGAATTTATATACCAAAAGATGAACTGGATGAGTATAATGTTACGGAAAATGAAGTTTTGAATGGACAGTTTTCTGAAAAGTTTAAAGAGTTACTTAAATATCAAGTTGATAGAGTTGAAAAATTATTTAAAGATGGAAGGAATTTATTAAAGTATTTGCCAATAGGATTAAAGTTTCAAATATTAGTTACAATTAAAGGTGGTGAAGCAATTTTAAAAAAAATAAAAAAAAATGATTATAATGTTTTGAAAATTCGGCCAACGCTTTCAAAGTATGATTTTATTAAATTGTTTTTAACTGCAATTCTTTTTAGGAGGTAATATAGAAACTGCTAAACAAATATCTAAAAAGAGTAATAGTAGTTTTTATTACACTTTTTCATTGCTGCCGCCTAAAAAGAGAAATGCAATGAATGTGGTCTATGCGTTTTGTAGAAAGACAGACGATATTGTGGATGAAGATAATTTGACAAAGCAAGCAAAGGAAGAAAAATTGCTGAATTGGAAAAACTCTCTAAAAGCAGCTTTTGAAGTAAACTCTGAAAATGGACTTTTAAATGAAGTGGCCGATTGTGCCTATCAATTTAATATACCCCGGAAACCATTCTTTGATATGATTGATGGAATGGAAATGGATTTAACTCAAAATAGATACTCGACATTTGAAGAATTAAAAAGTTATTGTTATAAAGTAGCATCAACAGTTGGTTTAATGACCATCCCAATTTTCGGATATAAAAATAGCGAAACGCAAAATTATGCTATAAACTTAGGGATTGCTCTTCAGTTAACTAACATACTTAGAGATGTAAAAATAGATTCATATATAAATAGAATTTATTTGCCGACTGAAGATTTAGCGAAATTTGATTATTCAGAACAGGATCTGACGAAGGGAATATACAATGAAAATTTTGTTAAATTAATGCAATTCCAAGCAGATAGAGCAAAAGAGTTTTATAAAATTGCTGACTCATATTTACGCGATGAAGATAAATCTTCCATGTTTACAGCAAGAGCTATGCAGTATATTTATTACCGTCTCCTAGATAAAATTGAGCAAGAAAAATTCAATGTATTTGATAAAAAAATTAGAGTATCTACTATTAATAAATTGTTCATTGCATTATCGGTTTGGATTAAATATAAGTTGATTTACTAATGGCAAGGTGTCTTATTATTGGTGGTGGATTAGCCGGTCTTTCATCTGCAGTTTACCTTTCTAAGTCAGGGCACGATGTAGAATTAATCGAAACCTCACCCAAATTAGGTGGAAGAACATATTCCTTCCTTGATAAAAAAACGAATACTGAAATCGATAACGGTCAACATATTATGATGGGTTCATATGAGAACACATTAAATTTTCTAAAAATTATTGGTGCTGATTTATTTCCCGAATATCAAAAAAACTTATCGATTGAATTTATTGCTAAAGGAGGAGCAAAGTATTCCCTGAATGCTAAAAACTTTTTTTATCCATTTAATCTTATTAAATCAATTATAGGCTACAAATGTTTAACAAATTCTGAGAAGTTTTCTGTTTTTAGGTTTTTTCTAAAAATATTTTTGGTATCGGAAAGTGAATTAAAAAATAAAAATGTGTATGAGTGGTTAAAGGAAAATAACCACTCGGAAAATTTAATTAAGAACTTGTGGGAAATTATTGGTGTTGGTGCATTAAACACAAAATTAAATCAAGCATCCGCAATACTATTTAATAATTTGTTGCAAAAAATGTTTTTTAGCGGAAATAAAGCATCAACAATTGTGTTACCCAAAATTCCCTTAAGTAAATTGTTTGTTCAACCATGCATGGATTATTTTAATAAGAACGGAATTCAATATTCAGTTTCGGAAAAAATTGAAGAAATGGAGTTTCAGGATAGCAGAGCTGTTTGTGTACTAAGTGAGAATAGAAAAATTACAGATTTCGATCACCTAATTTTGGCAATACCATCATTTGCTATTCCTAATATTAAAGCAAATCAGCAAATTCTTAATGAAAAAATCTTATCCATGGAAACTTCATCAATAATAACAGTTCATTTGTGGATAAAAGAAAAGATATTTGATGAGAAATTTATTGGATTATTAAACTCAAAATTACATTGGATATTTGCAAATGAAGGTCATTACTCAATTGTTATAAGTTCTGCAGATGATATCTTAGATAGAACTCCGGAAGAAATATTTGAACTTGTTTTGAAGGAGTTGGATTTATATTTCCCTCAATTTAATGCCCAATCTATTTCTAGCTATAAGGTTATAAAAGAAAAAAGAGCTACACTAAAATGCTCTATCAAAAATGAGAGTATAAGAAGTAATATAAAATCAGAATATTCAAATCTCCATTTTGTAGGCGATTGGACAAATACGGGCCTCCCAGGAACAATCGAGGGGGCCATACTTAGTGCGAAAAGAGTTTCTCGTCAAATAAATTAAATATTTATTGCCGAAATACTACGAAGTTACATGACTTTATATCTGGAAAATATTATATTGGTATTTAGTTGTGCACTTTCATTTTACACCAGCAAATAATTTTTTCAGGAGGATATCATGTCTAATTTAAAGGAAAAGCTATACCATAAAATCGAGGAATGGCGACCAAGAACAGTAAGACTCGCAAAAGAATACGGCGATGTTGTGGTCGGGGATGTGACTATAGCTCAAATAATAGGCGGAATGAGGGGAGTGAAGTCGCTTACAACCGATATTTCATATCTTGACCCAATGGAAGGGATACGTTTTAGAGGTTTTACAATTCCGGAAGTCTTAGAAAAATTACCAAAAGTTCCAGGTAGGGAGATGCCATATGTTGAAGGATTTTTCTATTTACTTTTAACTGGTGAAATTCCAACCGAACAAGAAGTTAATGATGTTGCGGAAGAATTTAATAATAGGAAAATTGTTCCCGAATATGTATTTGATGTATTAAGAGCAATGCCTTCGGATTCGCACCCTATGGCAATGTTTTCGGCGGCAATTGTAGCAATGCAGAAAGAATCTGTTTTCGTAAAAAGGTATAACGAAGGAATGAGCAAATTTGATTACTGGGATCCAACTTACGAAGATGCATTGAATTTGCTAGCCAAACTACCGCAAGTTGCTGCATTTATTTATCGGCATAAATACAAAAACAGCGACATAATTGCTCCGGATCCAAAGCTGGATATGGGAGGAAACTTCGCTCATATGATGGGTATTGATAAACCTTATGATGATGTTGCACGCCTATATTTTATGCTGCATAGTGATCACGAAAGCGGAAACGTTAGTGCACATACCGGCCATTTAGTTGCAAGTGCATTATCTGATATTTATTATTCCATTTCTGCAATGTTAGATGGTTTAGCCGGCCCTCTCCATGGTTTGGCTAATCAAGAAGTTTTAAGATGGATTCAAGGTGTAATGGATGGAATGGGCGGCAAAGTTCCAAGCGAAGAAGAAATGAAAAAATTTGTTTGGGATACTTTAAATTCCGGTCAAGTTGTACCGGGATTTGGTCATGCAGTTTTAAGAAAAACTGATCCTAGATATGCTGCTCAAAGAGATTTTTGCTTAAAACATCTTCCTAATGATCCGATTTTTGAATATGTTAATATTCTTTATAATGTTGTTCCTCCAATACTACAGCAGCATGGAAAAGCAAAAAATCCTTGGCCAAATGTTGATGCTCAATCCGGCGTTATTCAATGGCATTATGGTCTTAAGGAATATGATTATTATACAGTTTTATTTGGTGTTGGCAGAGCACTTGGTGTTTGTGCCAATATAATTTGGGATAGAGGTCTAGGATATTCCTTAGAAAGACCAAAATCATTAACAACAGCTATGTTGGAGAAAATCGCAGGTGTTAACGAATAAGCTTATAAAAGAAGTTAATTTTAAATATTTTACCCCATAAAATAAAGGGGATGCATTCGCATCCCTTTTTTTATAAATTGAAGGAAATATTACTAAGGGAAATATGCAAAAGGAAGTAGATAATCTAAGCGAAATTAGAAATTCACTGCAAGCCGGTAAATCAACACTCAATAATGAAGAGCTGGATTCATTAATTGAATCTACAATAAATGTTTTAAGTTCAATGCGAAAGATAGATGGACGATTAAATGAAACCATCCTTGAAAATATATTGGGAATATTGGTTGCAATTGAAGAAGGCGGATTCACAGATCATTTTGTTTTACAATGCCCTGAAAGCGAATATTTAGATTTCGGTAAAGTTTTAGCCGACACATTAAAAATCGATGACAATGACATAAAAAAAATAAGTGAAGAATTAACATTTCACTTTTTAAATTTATTTAGAATGAGTCCTTTTTTGCAGAAGCTAAAAAAAGAAAAAGAGTGGACCCAATTAATTTCTTCATTATTGGATTTATCTAATTTTAACACGCGCAAACTTTTTGAACAACGAGTTAATCAGTATTCGAATAAAACATTGTTTAATGTGCTAACCGGAGAAAATATCACTTCATTTACATGGAGTGAGATTGACGATATTGTGAAGGATTATTCTAAATCCTTATTAAAAATTATTGGCCAAAGTAATGATAAACCTAGAATAGCTTTTTTAATGGAGAATAGTCTTACTATGGCTCTATTAGATTTTGCATGCCTTAATAGCGGGATTATTAATGTAATGATTCCGGCGAATTCTGTTCCACAGCATATTTCATATATTCTTAATCAAACTGAATGCGATTTTATATTAATTTCAAATGAAAAACAGTTAGCAAAACTAAAATCTATAAAAAAAGAGTTGAATTATCTAAATAAAGGCATATTGGTTGATGGAACAAGTGCGGAAGATTGGGTTATTT
>Ga0209633_10000449_pt1 | contig 48174 bp, 40 predicted proteins | sample Cruoilmetagenom1_FD_187290 | JGI IMG/M metagenome (GOLD analysis project Ga0209633, IMG submission 187290) | Oil polluted marine microbial communities from Coal Oil Point, Santa Barbara, California, USA - Sample 1 (SPAdes) (version 2) | ecosystem: Environmental > Aquatic > Marine > Oil seeps ... | reverse complement strand
CCTCTGTACCAACAGGGGCGGGTGTTTTTTGTGCGGTTAACGGCGACGCAGTATGGAGGTTAGTTTTCGGAACAAGTTCTGTAACCGGCCTTTGGCGCTGAAAAACACGATCAAAAACATTTTCTTGAACCGGAACTCGCTGCGCAGGGTTTGCATTAACGTCTCTGGATCGACAGTTTTCATGCGTAGAACACTGCGGTCCCACTGGTCAGGACTGAGCATTTGGGCACCACGAGTATTCATCAGGAAGCCGAAAAAATAGTCTTTTTGCAACCTGATCCGGCAGGCCCATTCGTATTTCCAAAGGTGCCAGCGGTTGCCGGACTTCACGGTCTTACCCAGGTTTTCTCCAAGCAGGCGGCCAAACTCGATGCAAACCCGAATACCTTCGCCCATCGTGGGCGTGGCGAAATTGGCGCTATCGCCGACTCGGATCACGTTGCCATAAACCAGTTTTGACTCGTAAGCGATCGAGGGCAGTATGCCACTGTTCACGGTGTAGTCGCCTGACAGATCAATACCGAAGCGTTCTTCGGGGTTGTTCTCCATGACCTTGTTCATCACGTCGCGGGGCGAAAGGTCTGTGTCCGGGTTGATGACGCCGATGCCAAGGCGAAACATCCCCTCGGGCGTGGGAAAGCCCCAGCCATAGCCGGACGGCGCACTGTCGCCGAAAAAGATAAACGCCCGCGTGGGGTCATTTTTACCCAGAGGGTATTCATACTCAATGCCAACACCCAGCCGTTCGGGTTTTTCAGCCAAGCCCAGAGAATGCAAAACTGAGGTATGCCAACCGGTGCCGTCGACGATGTATTTTGAACGAATCTGGCTTTTCTCGCCATCACGGGTGCGGATATCTGAAAGGATACTACCGTCATCTTGCAACGCGCAATCCAGAAATTTAGTGGCCAGTAGAAGGTCGCGATCTTTGTGGTCCGACAAAGAGGCAAGCCATTGGTAAAGCTCGGTGATCGCCAGAATGGCAGCGTTTTTTCCCAAGGGCAATTCGGCATGTTCGTTGTCGGAATAGGCCTCGTTCTTCTCAAGGACAAGATAGCAATGCTCGGGCACACCTAGGGCCTGTAGGGCCGCCACCCATGATCCGCCGCTTGTGCGCACGGGTTTGCCAATTTCGCGATCCTGATGCACGATGATCGTGCTGACATCATCCGGCAAGGTCGAAGCAACCGAGAGCCCTGCCGGACCACCGCCAACAATCAAAACATCGCATTCACGTATTTCGCTATGCATGTGATGCACCCCCTTGCCGCCACTACTGATTGGGTTCAGCAGTAGTATAATTTCGCCCTGATACAAACCGATTTCGTAAAATCAGGGCGTCTTGAGGCATGGATATCTGTGGTTTCTGTTTGCAATGTGGGGAAATGGTGCTTTTTCGCTTGAACTGCCCTTCGTGCTTGCCTAAATAGCGTCTCACGACGACCCAATGATGGGGCCTTAGCTCAGCTGGGAGAGCGCCTCGCTGGCAGCGAGGAGGTCAGGAGTTCGATCCTCCTAGGCTCCACCAACTTTTTCTTTCCTGAATAATCTCAATAACTTACTGATATTGCAGGAAGATTTTCGTGGACTGGTACACTAAAGTGGTACAGTGAAGGTCATGGAAAAGATGTCTGGACATACCCGCCTATACCGCCGCGATTCTACGTATTATCACCGTGCAGCCGTTCCCAAGGATATTGTCGCCACCTATGGCAAGGTCGAAGAGAAGTTTTCGTTACGCACCAAAGATTACGCGGAAGCCCTACGCCTTGTAAAAATTGCAGCGGTTGAGGTCGATGAGATGTTCCTCAAACATCGGCGGACGCTGGAGAAGGCTAATACTTTTGCTGATCAACCAGAAACCAATGAGCTTACAACTGCGCAAATCAGAACGATCAAGGCATCCTATCTCCACAGCCTGTTAGATGAGGACAGCGACACGCGGGCAGATGGTTTTGAGGACATTGATGATCCAGAGAATTTTGAATATCTCCCACGCCCAACCTTCGAGGAATACACGGAGGCCAATGCGGACCTAGTTGCCGGAACCCGCCACGATTATGCCAGAGGTAAAGCAGACCCATTCTTTGTGGCTGAAGCCGAAGAGGTGCTAGGTTGGGAAGGCATAGACCTCAAACTCTCCCCACAGTCACCTAGCTGGAAACCATTGAGGAAAGCCCTTGTCTGACGTCAGCGCTTATGGGTCCAAATAGTCGCATTTGATAAGAGAATGTTTTTGGCTCATCGTAACCACTGAGGAGTGGAACATGAGACAGACAACCGGAATACGCAAAAGCCCTGGCGAGAAGATCGTCAAAGATATCAAGCGGGCCACCCGCAAGCATTATTCATCCGAAGAGAAGATCAGGATCGTCTTGGACGGGCTACGGGGCGAGGACAGCATTGCAGAGCTATGCCGCCGTGAAGGCATCTCGCAGGGCATCTATTACAAATGGTCGAAGGACTTCATGGAGGCTGGTAGGTACCAAGAGCTTTCCCGAGGAATTGATCATCGCTGTCACGGCTTCCAGGTCATTGCTTTGCCTTGACACCAAAATGGAAAGATCATCGGCCAGCCCCACTGGCCACGATCAAACATCCAGTGTGCAGTTCCAGATAGTGCAAGCCCATTGCTCACGATATCGGGACCGTCAGGTTCAACCCGCCTGACAGGGGCGGCCTCAAAGTGCACATGTTCGCCTGCACTCCCGCCGCCTTCGTCGAGGTATAAAATCTGGTTGGAGCAAGCAAAAATTGCTGATGGCAATTTTATCAGACCAGAATGGCAGTCCCCGGGGTCAAAATGGCAAATCTATGGGTGCGTCCACACACATCGACGGTGGCTTTAGCCACATTTACTGTGCCCACAACTGCCGCAGGTCATGCAGCCTTCAACCATCCGCAAGCCGTAGTCGCCGCATTTAGAGCAAGCCGCACCGCGCGGCGTGTCCAGGTTGACCACTTGCGCTTGCGGGTCTGCCTTTAGGCCCAAACCCTCGCCCTCGATGAATCCTGTGTGGATCAAGTGGCGCTCAATCACACCGCCGATCGCGGCCAATATGGACGGCACATATTTGCCTTCCATCCATGCGCCGCCACGCGGATCAAACACGGCCTTTAGTTCCTCAACCACAAAACTGACGTCCCCGCCGCGCCGAAACACTGCCGAGATCATGCGTGTCAGGGCAACAGTCCATGCAAAATGCTCCATGTTTTTGGAGTTGATGAACACTTCGAACGGGCGGCGGTGTCCGTTGATCACCAGATCATTCACGGTGATGTAAATCGCATGCTCGCTTTCGGGCCACTTCAATTTATAGGTGCTGCCCTCGAGTTGTTGCGGACGATCCAGTGGTTCGGACAGGTACACTACATCGGCCCCTGTTTCGGCCTCTGGCACGGATTCGGAGGCCTCGCTCACGGTCAAAACCGATCCGGTAACGTCGTTGGGGCGATAGGTTGTGCAGCCCTTACACCCACTGTCCCAGGCCTGCATATAAACGTCCTGAAAGTCTTCAAAACTGATATCAACAGGGCAGTTGATGGTTTTCGAGATCGAGCTATCAATCCATTTTTGCGCAGCGGCCTGCATTTTCACATGGTCCAGCGGAGCCAGCGTTTGGGCATTAACGAAATGCTCTGGCAGCTCCTTGTCGCCAAATTTCTCACGCCACATCTGCACGGCGTAATCAACAACTTCTTCTTCAGAACGGGTGCCATCGTTTTGCAAAACCTTGCGGGTGTAGGCATAGGCGAACACGGGTTCGATACCCGAACTGACGTTGCCGGCATAAAGGCTGATGGTGCCGGTTGGCGCGACAGAGGTCAGCAAGGCGTTGCGGATGCCGTGTTCGCGAATGGCGGCGCGCACGTCCTCGTCCATCGCTTGCATTGTGCCGCTGGCCAGATATTTGTCTGCGTCAAACAGCGGAAAGGCACCTTTTTCTTTGGCCAATTCGACGGACGCTAAATACGAAACCCGCGCGATCTGTTTCATCCACGCTTCGGTTTGGGCCGCAGCCTCGTCCGAGCCATAGCGCAAGCCGACCATCAACAACGCATCCGCCAACCCTGTAACACCAAGTCCAATTCGACGTTTGGCGTGGGCTTCTTGGGCTTGAGCCTCAAGTGGAAAGCGGCTGGTGTCGATCACATTGTCCATCATGCGAATGGCCGTGGTAACCAGCCGATCCAAAGCGGCCGAATCCAATTTTGCGGTCTTTTCGAACGGATCATTCACCATCCGCGCAAGGTTCACGGACCCCAGCAGGCAGGCGCCATAAGGCGGCAAGGGTTGCTCACCACAAGGGTTTGTCGCAGCAATGGTTTCGCAATAGGACAGATTGTTCATCGCGTTGATCCGGTCGATGAAAATCACCCCTGGCTCGGCAAATTCATAGGTCGAGCGAATGATCTTTTCCCACAGGTCGCGGGCCTGAAGGGTGCGATACACCGTTTCGCCGAATTTCAACTCCCACGCGCCGTCCGCTTTTACGGCCTCCATGAAATCGTCGGTGATCAACACCGACAGGTTGAACATCCGCAAGCGCGCGGCGTCCTGTTTGGCAGTGATGAAATCCTCAACATCGGGGTGATCGCAGCGCATGGTCGCCATCATCGCACCGCGGCGCGAGCCGGCCGACATGATCGTGCGACACATCGCATCCCAGACATCCATAAAGGAAATCGGACCAGAGGCGTCTGCCGCCACGCCCAGCACACCCGCGCCTTTGGGCCGGATGGTCGAGAAGTCATACCCGATGCCGCCACCTTGCTGCATGGTCAGCGCGGCCTCTTTCAACATGTCGAAAATGCCGCCCATACTGTCGGGGATCGTCCCCATGACAAAACAATTGAACAGAGTCACGGCGCGGCTGGTGCCAGCGCCTGCGGTGATGCGGCCTGCCGGTAAGAATTTGAAATCCTCCAAGGCGTCGTAGAACTCTTGCTCATGGCCCTCGGTGTCGCCTTCGGCCAATGCAGCCGCGATTCTACGCCAGGTGTTCTCGACGGTTTCGTCCACAATCGCACCGTCGCGGTCCTTTAGGCGATACTTCATATCCCAAATTTGCTCGGCGATCGGCGCAGAAAAATGGCTCATGTCGGGAATCCTCAAAGGTGATGGTAAGGCATACCAGAATAGGGGTAACGCAAAGGTCGGTCAATTGCCTTTGGCATCTTATGCGCTATGATGTTACGAGTCGGGCTATAGCACATCTTGGGGGTTCTAGGTGGCCAAAACCATAAATCTAGTAAAACTATGTGTCGGAATCGACTCAGTCGAGCATCTCGAAAGCCATCGTGCTACCCGACGCCTAGAGGGCACAGAAAGCCTAAACCAACATATTACCCGCATGTGGCCACGACGCGAATCTGAACTGCTGAACGGCGGCTCGATTTATTGGGTGATCAAGGGCGTGATCCAAGCCCGCCAAATTGTGTTGCGGCTGGACGAAGTGATTGGCAACGACGGTATTCGACGCTGTGGCATAGTGATGGATCCCGAAATTATCCGCACCCAGGCCGCGACGCGGCGTCCGTTTCAAGGCTGGCGTTATTTGGAACCGATCGACAGCCCTGCCGATCTGGGCAATAGGGCCGTTGCGCAAGATGATCTGCCGCCAGAATTGATGACCGCATTGGCCGATATCGGGGTACGGTAAGCCGCGCCGCTCATCAACCCTTACGGCTTTCCTCGCTAAGGGCGTGCCGAGCCGCCACCAAATTGCACAACGCCAGATCTAGCTTGGCACTCGGACAGGCCACATTCAGTCGCGCGAACCCCTCACCCTCGACCCCGAACGCTTGACCACGGGTCACAGCCCACCCGGCTTGGTCACGTAAAAAGGTGGTCAATTCGTCTGGCGAAAGCCCAAGTCCGCGAAAATCCAGCCACGCCAAAAACGTGCCTTCTGGCTCGATCAACTCGACTCCGTCGACACGCTCCAGGCGGGCGGCCACAAGGGCAATATTGCCCTTGATATAGGTCAGTACATCATCCAACCACGCCCCCCCCTCGTGGTAGGCCGCCAGCATCGCGACAGAGGCAAAACTGTTGTTTTTGTTCACCGTCAAACGGCTATTCTCAACCTGAAATGCCTTGCGCAATTGCGCATCTGCAATCACCGTAAAGGCCGCACAACAGGCGGCAATGTTAAAACTTTTGGCCGGCGACAGAGCAATAATCGCGTTTTGTGCGTAAGTCGCGCCAAGGCTGGCAAAGGGGGTATACTCATGCAATTCAAAGGTGATGTCGCCATGGATTTCATCGGACACGACCAGCACCCCATGGCGCGCACAGATGTCGCCCAAGCGGGTTAACTCACCCGATGTCCAGACCCGCCCAACGGGGTTGTGTGGGTTGCACAGAAAAATCATTTTGGCCTTTGGATTGGCGGCCAGTTGCTCCAAGCCTTCGAAATCCATTTCGTAGCGGCCATCTTTCAAGATCAGAGGGTTCGACAACAAATCACGTCCGTTTTCCTCAAGAATGTCGTAAAAATCAAAGAACACAGGCGGTTGCACGATCACCCCATCGCCTGCCTCGGTGAACAGGGATGCGGCGATGGCCAGAATGTTCAAAATATTTGGCGCGCGCAGGATGTGGCTCGGGTCCAACTCCCAACCATGGCGCGTGCGCTGCCAATCACAGAGCGCTGGAATCAAGCCATCCGGCATCGCCTCATAGCCGAAAACACCGTGTTCCAGCCGTTTTTGCATCGCCGCCAGCACCACGTCGGGCGCTTTGAAATCCATGTCCGCCACGCCACCTGCGAACAGGTCCATGCCGTCTTGCCCCAGCACCATCTGGTGCACTTTCAATGCCGGAACCTCGCGCCGATTGATCTCTTCGTTGAAATCTACTTGCGTGTTTTCGTCCGTCATAGCCGGTCCTTTTTGGCCTTAGTTGAGTTTGTCCAACAATGCACTCAACGCTGTACGATCGGCGTCCGACAGTGCAGCCGTTTTCGAGCGGAACAACGTAGCTTGCGATTTATGTATCAAACCATCTGACAACAATTTCAGATGGTTGGCGCGTAGGGTTTCACCGCTTGAGGTGATGTCGGCCACGGCTTCGGCGGTCTCGTTCTTAACCGTACCTTCGGTCGCGCCCTGACTGTCGATCAATTGATAGTCAGCCACCCCCTGGTCGCGCAAAAAGTCGCGCACCAAGCGGTGGTATTTGGTGGCGATGCGCATGCGAAATCCATGGGTTTTGCGAAATGCCGCCGAGGCGGCATCCAGATCGTCTAGCGTATCCACATCGACCCAGCAATTTGGTACCGCGATGATCAGATCAGCGTGGCCGAACCCCATCAATTGAACCTCTTCAACGCGCGAATCCCAAGCGGCCAGTTTTTCGCGCACCAGATCAGAACCAGTAACGCCCAAATGGATGCGCCCAGCGGCCAGCTCGCGTGGGATTTCACCTGCTGACAACAGCACCAGCTCGACACCTTCGACCCCGTCAACGGCAGCCGCATATTCACGCTCGGACCCTGTGCGGCGCAGTCCAACGCCACGTTTGCCAAACCAGTCAAAGGTCTTTTCCATCAAGCGGCCTTTGGACGGCACACCCAGTTTAATGGTCATGATTGATCCCCCAAGGCATGCACCAATTCGGGGCGGATCACGCCACCCACCGCCGGAATGCTACGGCCCTGCCCCAACACGCTGGTCAGCGCGTCATAACGACCGCCCGAGGCCACGGCGGGCAAGTCTGGCCGTGCTTCGGCGTAAAACCCGAATACAAAGCCGTCATAATATTCCAGTGTGGTGCGCCCGTAAGAACCCTCAAAATCGAGCCCATCGACGTCGACACCGCGGGCTGACATTGCTGTTAGCCGCGCATCCATTGCCTCAACGGCTGATATGATCGCGGGTAGATCCACAGCAATGTCGCGCAGGCGTTCCAGCACCATCGGGGCTTTTTCCCGCAGGTTCAGGATATCGTCCAAAATGGCAGCTTCCCCGTCAGAAATTGGGGCGGCGACGGCATCGTCCTTGAGCGCCTCGATGCGGGCATTGATTTCGGCCTCCGAGCGCAAACCCATGACTGGCCCCGCTAGTGCCATAGCGTCCGTTGCGGCCAGCAAGGCCAGCCTTGAAGCAGGCACTTCGACCTTACCGCCAAAGCGGTCCAGCAAGGCGCGGAACCTGCGTGGTCGCCAGATGTGGCGCAGCAGCGCGGCCTTGCGTCGTTCGGTTGTGGACAGCCCGCGCACGGCGGCCATCAAGATGCCCATATCACCGGTTGCGGCCCGTAGACCCAAGGGCGCGAGCGCCTCTTTGAACAACGCGAAAACTTCGGCATCGGCGGCGGCTGGGTTCTCGCGCTCAAACACCTCATAACCGACCTGCATGAACTCGCTGGGGCGGTTGATGTCTTCTTCTTGCCGGCGAAATACTTCGCCTGCGTAAGTATAGCGCGCGGGTTCGGCGCCGTGTTCCATGTGCATCTGCACCACGGGCACGGTGAAATCAGGGCGCAGCATTTGCTCGCCACGTAGCGCGTCCGACGTGACATAGGCGCGGGCGCGGATGTCCTCGCCGTAGAGGTCCAACAGGACTTCAGCGGATTGCAGGATGTCGGCTTCGACCACCTGCGCGCCGTTGGCCTCAAAGAAGGCCAGCAGGCGCCGCATTTCAGCTTTGGGTGTCATTAGCCGGCCTCGTGTAGGGCAATGATTTCGCGCACTTTGGAGACCAACTCGCTGCGTGGCACTTCGTATTGCGAGGGCAAGGATTTCCATTCCTCAAGCGTGGCATTCTCGGCGATTTTCGCGCCAAGGATCAGGTCTTTGATCTGCACAACACCGTTTTCATGCTCATTGCCACCCTCGATCACGGCGACAGGTGACGCGCGTTTGTCGGCGTATTTCAACTGGTTGCCAAAGTTTTTCGGATTGCCCAAGTAAACCTCGGCGCGAATGCCCGCCTGGCGCAGTTCAGCGACCATAATCTGGTAGTCCGCCATCCGGTCGCGGTCCATCACGGTCACAACGACGGGGCCAGCGGATTTACTCGCGCCACGGCCCTTGGCCTCGAGCGCAGCCAATAGGCGATCAACACCGATGGAGACACCCGTAGCAGGGACTTCTTGTCCGGTGAAGCGTTTGACCAGATCGTCATAACGTCCGCCACCTGCGACGGAGCCAAACTGCCGTTTACGGCCTTTTTCGTCCAAGATTTCGAAGGTCAATTCGGCCTCGTAAACGGGTCCGGTGTAGTAGCCGAGGCCGCGCACGACAGAGGGGTCGATCTCGATTTGATCTGGTCCGTAACCTTGGGCGCTCAGAAGATCCGCGATGGTTTGCAGTTCAGTGACCCCTTCAAGCCCAACGGGGCTTTCGCCAACGGCGGCCCGTAGATTGGCAAGGGTTGCGGCGGTGCCGGCAGCTTTTGAGGTTAGAAATGCCAACACGGGTTCGGCCTGATCACCCGTCAGACCAACGCCGTCAATGTAGGCGCCGGATGCATCCAAACGCCCTTTGCCCAAAAGCTCGCGCACGCCCGCCTCACCGACTTTGTCAAACTTGTCGATGGTGCGCAAAACGGCGTCACGGGCTTCGCCAGCATCCAACCCCATGACCTCGAGCACGCCGTTCAATACCTTACGGTTGTTCACCCGAATGATATAGTCTCCGCGCGGGATGCCGACGGTTTCCAGCGTGTCCGCCAGCATCGCGCAAATCTCGGCGTCAGCGGCCATGCTGGCCGATCCAACCGTATCCGCGTCGCATTGATAGAACTGGCGAAACCGTCCGGGGCCGGGTTTTTCATTGCGCCAAACAGGCCCCATCGCAAAGCGGCGATACGGTGTTGGCAAATCATTGCGGTGCTGGGCGAAAACCCGCGCCAAGGGGGCCGTCAGATCATAGCGCAGGGCCAGCCAGTCGCCGCCCTCTTTGCCGTCATCTTCTTGCCACGCGAAAACACCCTCGTTGGGGCGGTCCACGTCGGGGAGGAATTTGCCCAGCGCCTCGACGGTTTCGACGGCTGCTGATTCCAGCGCCTCGAACCCGTATTGATGATAGACAGCCGCAATCGCATCCAGCATGGATTTGCGCGCACGCACGTCTTCGCCGAAATAGTCGCGAAAGCCTTTGGGCGGCAATGCCTTTGGGCGGGGCTGTTTTTTCACTTTGGCCATGGGGGTTCCCTTTGGAATAGCTTACGCCCCAGCGTTTACCCAAAGGGGCGTTTGGGGGCAAGGCGGGCGTGGGTTAGTCAGCGATTTCGCAGAGATATTTGCCGTTGACCCAGCCATCTGGGCCAATTGGCAACATATAGGCCCCGCCCAGCACCTCGACCTCGCGCCACGGGTTGCCGGAATAGGGTGCGTTTGCTTGCATAGTTGTGTTCATGGGCATCTGCATCAAGACGTCGCAATGGGACGAGGCGCAGCTGCGCAGGGGCGCGAACCCCTCCGCATTCAATTTGCACAGCACATAGGTTTCACCCGAGTGAGCGGCAGCAGAAATGGGTGTCAGAGCCAGCATTGCGGCCGCAACATTAAAAACGAACTTCGCAGATATATTTATCATAAACCCATCCAGCAGGACCAGAATAGCTTTCATCCTGAAGGCCCTTTAGCACGATCACTTCGCGCCAATGGTTCTGGGCTTCGGGGTTCATTGTCAACAAGAAGGTGTCTGGTGGCAACTTGTGTGTCATGGTGCATTTACTGGACCCGCATGTGCGCAGCGCCAAAAAGTTGTCGCCATTTGGATCAAGGTTGCACACCACATAGTTTTCGCCGGAATAAGCCCATAGAACGGGGGCCGCCAACGTGACACCCATAGCGATTGCCGCACAGGTTTTGAACAATTTCATCGCGGTCATTTCATACCAGCCTTTCATTGCATTTTTGATGACTTGCACCTTTGCAAACCGCCAACAGGTGGTCGTTGATCTTGATCAATCAGGCCTTGTTTTCACCCCTGATTGGGCTGTAAGACCTTTCACATGAGCCATGATAAAATCAACCCCATTGAAGAGCAAGTTGCGCATCTAACCCGTGTGGTTGACGATCTGTCCGATATCATCGCGCGTCAAGAAGGTGAATTGGCGATACTGACCAATCGGGTGCGGATGTTGATGGAACGCGAAGCCACTCGCGAGGAAGATGCCAGCGGTGGTGTGACATTGGGAGACCAACGCCCGCCGCATTGGTAGAAGGTGTTATTCTTGCAGCGAATTTGCCTCGACCTTGCCATTGTGTAGTAGGATTTTGGTCCACCGGGCTGCCCCGCCAAACCGTTCGTAGGTCGTCACAAACGTCATCGACTGTTCCATTTTTTCGACGTGCTTCTCCGGGCAGGCCTTGCCACGTCCGATGCGGCAGACCTGCGCACGTATCTTTTGGAATGCGATGTCTGCGCTGGTTGAGTGTTGGGCTTTGTCACCCACAGCCGAGAGCAATTGTTCGTGCAACACAGGTGATTCCAACAGCGCCAGAGAGGCTGTAAATTGACGGGGGCAGCCGTCTTTAAACCCCGTTAGGAAATGGGTGCGCGGGCCGGTTTGAGTGGGTTTGGTGTCGTACAACTTGTAGCCTTTGCCACGTCTGCCAATGCTATCAACTTCTTTGCCAAGAGCCTTGCCACGGACCCCGCAGGCCGATCCGATTTGACCAAACGGCAACATAACGTCTGGATCAGTTTGGGGAAATTGACTGGCTTTGGTGCGGCGCGGGCCAAACAGTCCTTTGCGGGGGCGCCGCGCTTCGGGTTCCGGTGCGGTGGCAGCCTTTTCTTCATCGGCTTCGGTCTCTTCCGCAGAGCCGCTTGCGATGTCGTCAGTTGTGACTGCCGCTTCTTCAACCTCTATCGGGGCCGCATCACTCACGCGAGGTTTACGTCTGCCAAAAAGCTTGGCCAAGCCACGGCGTGGTTTTTCAGGCGTGACCGCGACGGATGGCGAGTCGGGGATGTTTTCGGCAATTTGCGATTCTTCCGAAGCGGGTTCGGGCGTCTCAACATCCGGATCAGCCACGATGTTATTAACCGCGCTTTCGGCCACGATCACGTCGCCCGCCGGTGTCTGTGCCGGTGTCGGTTCAGGCGCGCCCAAACACCCCGTTAGCAACATCCCCAATAGCCCAAACATAGCCAACCGCATACTCAGCATTCCTCTACCGTAATAACCCCGCCAAGGCTCTTGATCGCCCCCTTGATCTGCGGGTTTACCGGATAGTCTTTTGCCAAGGAAATCTCAACCTCTCCTGGCAGCGCCGCGTCAGTTAGGCAGAAAACCACCGGTCCGCCAGTGCGCGAGTTTGCGTCTTTGACGGCGCGATCCAGCACGCTGGCCACGGATTTTAGCGCGCCTTCATGTTCAATAAACACCTTCAAGCCCATTGACCCCGCTTCGGCGGCAACACCATCCACGGGCTGCACTCCTCGGGCAAGAAGTTTGAGCTGTTCGCCCTCCATCGTGGCCTCGACGGTCAGCACTACGCTGTTCCCCGGCTCTAACAAATCCTTTGCTGCCTCTAGAGTGTCGGAAAATACGGTGACCTCGTACAGCCCTGTTGGATCCGACAGTTGCACAAAGGCAAAACGGTTGCCCCGCGCAGATTTACGTTCCTGTTTGCTGGCAACGGCCCCAGCCATTTTCTCCACACAACCACTCATCTCGGCTTTGCGCTCAATCTCACTCAGCGTCATCACGCCCTTGCGTTTGAGCGGCGCCATGTAATCGTCCAACGGGTGGCCAGATAGGTAGAACCCAACCGCTTTGTGCTCTTCGGTCAAACGTTCGTTGGGCAACCAATCCTCGACTCCGCTCAGGCGTGGTTCGGGCAAATCATCACCCGCCTCGCCAAACAGTGACACTTGATTTGAATTGCGTTGATCATGCACGGCAGCCGAATAGGCGACCAACCCTTCAAGGCTGTTGAACACCCGCGCACGGTTGCGATCCAGCACATCAAAAGCCCCGGCGCGGGCCAGCATTTCCAACGGCCGCTTGCCGACACGCTTCATATCAACGCGGCGGGCGAAATCGTAGAGCGTGGCGAAGGGGGAATCGGCGCGGGCCTCGACAATCAAACCCATCGCATCAACCCCGACGTTTTTCAAACCGCCCAATCCGTAGACCACTTTGCCATCCGCCACACTGAACATCGCGCCGGAGGCATTGACACAGGGCAGCACAATTTCAAGGCCCAGCCCCTTGGTGATTTCTTCCTTATAAACCCCCAACTTATCCGTCAGATGCAGATCACAATTCATCACACCGGCCATGAATTCGACGGGGTAGTTCGCCTTTAGATAGCCGGTTTGATAGGAAACCACCGCATAGGCCGCAGCGTGGGATTTGTTGAACCCGTAGTTGGCGAATTTCTCAAGAAGGTCAAAAACCTCACTGGCTTTTTTCTTATCGACGCCATTTTCCATCGCGCCTTTTTCGAATTTTGGCCGCTCCTTGGCCATTTCCTCGGCGATCTTTTTACCCATCGCACGGCGCAGCAAATCCGCCCCGCCCAGCGAGTAACCCGCCATGACCTGCGCGATCTGCATCACTTGTTCTTGATAAACAATGATGCCTTGGGTTTCTTCTAGCAGATGGTCGATCAGCGGGTGAACAGGCTCGCGTTCTTTTTGGCCGTTCTTGACCTCGCAATAGGTTGGAATGTTCTCCATTGGGCCGGGGCGATAGAGGGCCACCAGTGCCACGATGTCCTCAATACAGGTAGGTTTCATGCGCTTTAGCGCGTCCATCATACCGCTGGATTCCACCTGAAACACGGCGACCGTTTTTGCACTGGCATAGAGCTTGTAGGTCGCTTCGTCATCCAACGGGATTTGGCCGATGTCGATGTCCACGCCACGCAGTTTTAACAGGTCCAATGCGTTTTGAATGACGGTCAGGGTTTTCAGACCCAAGAAGTCAAACTTCACCAGTCCGGCTTGCTCAACCCATTTCATGTTGAACTGGGTCGCGGGCATATCGGAACGCGGGTCTTGGTACAGCGGCACCAGCTCATCAATCGGACGGTCACCGATCACCACACCTGCGGCGTGGGTCGAGGCATTGCGCAACAGGCCTTCGACTTGTTGACCATAGTTCAACAACCGTGCAACCACTTCTTCGGCTTGGGCCTCTTCGCGCAGACGTGGCTCGTCCGCCAGCGCCTTTTCAATGGAAACAGGTTTAACGCCTTCAACGGGGATCAGCTTGCTAAGACGATCGACCTGACCATAAGGCATCTGCAAAACGCGACCGATGTCGCGCACGGCGGCCTTGGACAGCAGCGCCCCGAACGTGATGATTTGTCCTACCTTGTCGCGGCCATATTTATCTTGGACATATCGGATCACCTCTTCGCGGCGGTCCATGCAAAAGTCGATGTCGAAATCTGGCATCGAAACCCGTTCGGGGTTCAAGAACCGCTCGAACAACAGGTTATAGCGCAGCGGATCAAGGTCAGTGATTTTTAGCGCATAGGCCACAAGCGAGCCCGCACCCGAACCACGGCCCGGTCCGACTGGGATATTTTGGTCGATGGCGTATTTGATGAAATCAGCAACAATCAGGAAATAGCCGGGGAAGCCCATGCCCTCGATGATGCCAAGCTCGAAATTCAGGCGGTCTTCGTAGTCTTTGACTTCGGCCGAATGTGGGATCACAGCAAGGCGTTCTTTGAGACCTTCTTCGGCCTGGCGGCGCAGTTCGACCACCTCGTCATCGGCGAATTTGGGCAGGATCGGGTCGCGGCGATAGGTGGCGAAGGCACAGCGTTTGGCGATTTCGACAGTGTTGGCGACGGCTTCGGGCAGGTCTGCGAACAGCGTGACCATTTCCTGCGGCGATTTGAAATAATGCTGCGGTGTCAGGTGACGTCGCGCTTCTTGTTGGTCTACATAGGCCCCGTCGGCAATGCACAAAAGGGCGTCATGGGCCTCGTACATTTCGGTTTTTGGGAAATAGACGTCATTGGTCGCAACCAGCGGCAAATCCATGGCATAAGCCATTTCGATCAAGGCCCGTTCCGAGGCACGTTCGGCGTCCGTGCATTGACCACCTTCGCCCGGGTGACGTTGTAATTCGACGTACAGACGATCAGGATAAATCGCGGCCAACCGCGTCATCAGGTCTTGGGCTTTGGGGCGTTGCGCGGTCATCATCAGCCTGCCGAACGGCCCTTCTGGCCCGCCTGTCAAACAAATCAGCCCTATAGAGTGCTGCGCCAGATCTTCTGCTGTGACCTGCGGCAATTGACCATCAGAGTTCAGATAAAGGCAGGAGTTCAACTTCATCAGATTCAGATAGCCCTGCTCGTTTTGAGCAAGCAAAACGATCCCCGCCGGTGCGCGTGGTTTTTCGCCAACTTGGGCCGGATCATATGCGAAATCCACTTGGCAGCCGACAATCGGCTGCACCCCTGCCCCCAGTGCTGTGACCGAAAATTCAAGGGCGGCAAACATGTTGTTGGTGTCGGTCAGCGCAACAGCCGGCATTTTGTGCTTTTCGCACAGGCCGGTCAGCTTTTTGACGGGCACAGCGCCCTCTAACAAAGAGTATTGGCTGTGGACGCGAAGATGGATGAATCGGGGATCAGACATTCGGCGAAACTAACCCGATGTGGGCTTGCTTGGAAAGGCCGCTCATCAAGCCTTTCAGCTTTCTTCGCTATGCCCTCGCTCTTTTGGTTCTAGTAGCTCGATCCGATTGCCAAACGGGTCTTCAATGTAACCGCGGGTAAACCCAGGCAAGTTTGGGTCACGCGTCACGGGAACGCCTGCCACCTCCAAGCGATCCAACATCGCCACAACACCGCACACCTCAAACGCTGGGTGGGCCTTTTTTGCGGGCCGAAACTGCGCCTCCACACCCAGATGCACCTGCAACTGTCCGCGTTCGAACCATACCCCTCCGCGGGCGGCCAGAATCGGGGGCTTGGGGACCTCGGCGAGCCCAAGCAACCCTTGGTAAAAGGCAATGGCTGTCGCCTCTTGCCCCTTGGGTATCGCGAGTTGGACATGGTGCAATGCACGGATGCTCATGATAAATTGCTCCTTGTCAATGAGTTACAGTGTATGGTATACTTTTGCATACTATACATTATGTGACTCTGAAATAAATACGTTGCTTTGGGGGCGGGCATCGGCTTTGCTGAGTGTCGGTCAAACTGTCGCACCCTCGCTTTACGTCGCATCGGGCGGGCTTGTGATATGATCAGTGGAAAAGAACGCGGCACGGAAATAATAATGTCTGACATCGTATTTCTCTTAAACGGAGAAGCTATGCGCGTCACAGGCCAGCCCTTAACCCGCACATTGCTGGATTGGCTGCGCGAGACTAAACATCTTACTGGCACAAAAGAAGGCTGCAACGAGGGCGATTGCGGCGCCTGCACGGTGATGGTTACCGATGCGGACGGTTCGCGTTCTCTAAATGCATGTATCCTGTTGTTGCCGCAATTGCATGGCAAAGCCGTGCGCACAGTTGAGGGCATCAGCGCACCCGATCGCACGCCGCATCCTGTGCAAGAGGCGATGGTCAAGCATCACGGTTCGCAATGTGGCTTTTGCACACCGGGGATCGTGGTCTCGCTGGCGGTCGCGCACACGAACGGGGCCGAGAATTTTGATGAGCAATTGGCGGGGAACCTGTGTCGCTGCACAGGCTATGCACCGATCATTCGCGCCGCCGAAGCGGCCAAAGATGCGCCTGTACCGGCGTGGATGGTTGAGGATTTGACGGCGTTGGACGGGCTGGCAAAAACGCCCGAACCCTACATGCCAGCCACGTCGGATGGCTTGGCCAAATGGTATGCGGCCAACCCAGATGCCACGCTGATTGGTGGAGCGACGGATGTTGGACTGTGGGTGACAAAACGCCTGCAGGATTTGCCAAAACTGGCGTTTCTGAACGGTATTGAAGATTTGAAACAGGTTGACGTCAGCGATAGCCATATCCGCATTGGGGCGGGTGTTAGCATTACCGATCTGGAAACCTTGATGACGGCGCATCATCCATCCTTCGCCGCAATGCTGCGGCGCTATTCTTCGGTACAGATCCGCAATGCGGCGACCATTGGCGGCAACATTGCCAATGGCTCGCCTATTGGCGATGGCCCGCCTGCACTGATCGCGCTGGGGGCAGTCTTACATCTACGCCGTGGAGACGAGCGCCGTGAAATACCGCTTGAGGATTTCTTTGTTGAATATGGCAAACAGGACCGGCGCAAAGGCGAATTTGTTGAGGCGATCAGCATCGCACGCCAAACGGATGATCTGAAGTGCTACAAGCTGTCCAAACGATTTGATCAAGATATTTCCGCTGTTTGTGGCTGTTTTTACATCAGCGTTGAAGCTGGTAAAATCACCAAGGTACGGATTGCCTTTGGCGGCATGGCGGGTACGCCGCATCGTGCAAACCATGTGGAAAAGGCGCTGGTCGGCCAGCCGTGGAGCGAGACGACAATCACCACAGCACGTGCCGCGTTTGCCAAAGACTACACGCCAATGTCAGACATGCGCGCTTCAGCCGCTTACCGGCTGGAGGCCGCACAAAACATGTTGACGCGCTATTATCACGAGAGCCAAGGCACAGCGACGAACGTGCTGGAGGTGAGCGCATGAGCGTTGGCAAATCCCACCCGCACGACGCCGCCCCGCTGCATGTAAACGGGCAAGCACGGTATATCGACGACATCCCTACACCGGCCAATTGTCTGCATCTGGCATTTGGCCTGTCTCGCATTGCGCATGGCGATATTACCTCGATCAATCTGGACGCGGTACGTGCCGCCGAAGGTGTGGTATCGGTCCTAACAGCAGGCGATCTGGAACATGATTGCGATGTGTCCCCTGCAGCTCATGATGAGCCGCTGCTGGCCACAGGCACCGTGCATTACGTCGGCCAAGCCATATTCCTAGTGGTGGCAACCAGCCATCTTGCGGCGCGTAAAGCTGCACGGTTGGGCAAGATTGACTATGCCGAAAAACCCGCCCTGTTGACAGTCGACGCCGCGCTGGCAGCTAACAGCCGGTTTGAAGGCGGGCCTGTGGTTTGGGCCAAAGGTGACGCGGCGGGGGCGTTGAACGCGGCCCAAAACACCCTTTCGGGCGCTCTGGAAATGGGCGGGCAGGAACACTTTTATCTGGAAGGGCAAGCCGCGTTGGTCGTCCCCCAGGAAGGTGGCGATATGCTGGTGCATTCCAGCACTCAACACCCAACCGAGATTCAACATAAAGTGTCGCATGCCTTGGGCCTGCCGATGCATGCTGTACGGGCAGAAACCCGCCGCATGGGTGGTGGGTTTGGTGGCAAGGAAAGCCAAGGCAACGCGCTGGCCGTGGCCTGTGCCGTGGTTGCGGCCCAAATGGGCTGCCCCTGCAAAATGCGCTATGACCGTGACGATGATATGGTGATCACCGGCAAACGGCATGATTTCCGGATAGAATACACTGTCGGCTACGATGACAGCGGGAAAATCAACGGCATCAATTTCACCCAATACGCCCGCTGCGGTTGGTCACAGGATTTAAGCCTGCCAGTGGCCGATCGCGCCATGTTGCACGCCGACAACGCCTATCATCTGCCCGACATTCAAATTACCAGCCATCGTTTGCGCACCAACACCCAATCTGCCACCGCCTATCGTGGCTTTGGTGGGCCGCAAGGTATGTTGGGCATTGAACGGGTATTGGACCACATCGCGGGCGCGCTGGGCCTCGATCCGCTGATGGTGCGCCAAAAGAACTTTTACAACTCTGTTAAAAGTATTTCCGGCAAAAACAAACAGGCCGAAGTTCAAAGCACCCCCTTTGGGCAGGATGTTGAGGATTTCATTTTGCATGAGTTGGTTGACGAGCTGGTTGAGCGTTCTGACTACCAAGCTCGAGTTGCGTCGATTGCAGCGTGGAATGCAGTCAATCCGATTTTGAAAAAGGGCATCGCGCTGACGCCTGTGAAATTCGGCATCAGCTTTACCCTGACACATTTGAACCAAGCCGGGGCTTTGGTGCATATTTATCAGGATGGCTCGATCCATGTGAACCACGGTGGCACCGAAATGGGACAAGGGTTGTTCCAAAAGGTGGCGCAGGTGGCGGCGACCGAATTCGGGGTGCCGCTTGAAATGATCAAGATCACCGCCACTGACACAGCCAAAGTGCCCAATACCTCGGCCACCGCGGCCTCTTCGGGCACTGATTTGAACGGCATGGCCGTGAAGATCGCTTGCGAAACTCTATGCGCGCGGATCGCCGCGTTTTTGGCGGGCCAGCATGGTAAGAAACCTGCCGACGTTCGCTTTGCGGACGGCATGGTGATGGTGGGGCGCAAATCGTTCAGTTTTGCCAAGGCAGCAGAGTTGGCCTACCAGAATCGGATAAGCCTATCGGCCACCGGATTTTACAAGACACCGAAAATTCAGTGGGACCGGATCAAAGGACGCGGTCGGCCGTTTTTGTATTTCTCTTATGGGGCCTCAGTGACTGAAGTGGTGATCGACACGCTGACCGGCGAGAACCGCATCCTGCGTACCGATATTTTGCACGACGCTGGCGCGTCATTGAATCCCGATCTGGATATCGGACAGGTCGAGGGCGCCTATGTACAAGGGGCCGGATGGCTGACGATGGAAGAGTTGGTTTGGGACGACAAGGGCAATCTACGCACCCATGCGCCTTCGACTTACAAGATCCCTGCCTGCTCGGACCGGCCCGATGTGTTCAATGTCGCCCTGTGGGATGGCGTAAACGCCGAGGATACGATCTACCGTTCCAAAGCCGTCGGCGAGCCACCGTTTATGCACGGTATTTCGGCGCTTATGGCGCTGTCAAATGCGGTGGCGGCCTGTGGTGACAGGTACCCGTCGCTTGACGCCCCTGCCACGCCCGAACGCATATTGATGGCGGTGAAACGTCAGCAGGCAGAGGTATGAGTTTTGATCGCACCCAATTGGCCAGATGCGTGTCCGCGCAGGGTAGGGTTGTGCGTGTATTGGTGGGCAGTACCCAGGGCTCGGCCCCGCGTGATGCGGGGGCCAGCATGCTGATCTGGCAGGACGGTCAATCAGGCACCATTGGCGGCGGCGCGTTAGAGCATCAGGCAACGTTGCAAGCCCGCGCGATGCTGTCAGGACCAACGCGCGCCCTGCAGGTAACGCAGCCGTTGGGTCCGAACCTTGGCCAGTGCTGTGGCGGCAATGTTACGCTGGTTCTGGAGCGTTTCGAGGCCGAAAGTCTACCCTCTGAAGCCAACCATGTTTTTGCACGCGCCGTTGATGCACAGGCAGGCGCTGACATCCCGGCGCTGTTGCAGCGCCGTATTGATGCGGCCAAAGGCACTGCGATTGAGCCAATCCTAACGGCTGGCTGGCTGGCGGAATCAATCCAACAAATGCCAACCCCTGTCTGGATTTACGGGGCGGGCCATGTTGGCCGTGCTTTGGCTCGCACCCTCGCGCCATTAACGGACTATGACCTCACCTTGATTGACACCAAAGCCGAACGGTTGCCGCAGCAATTGCCGCAAAATGTCACCACGCTAACGGCCAGCAATATGGCTGATGTGGTCAAACATGCCCGCGATGATGCGCATCACTACATTATGACGATGGATCATGCTTTTGATCTGGAAATTTGCCATCAACTGCTGAATCGTGCCTTCGGGTTTGCCGGATTGATCGGCTCCAAAACCAAATGGACGCGTTTTCAAAGCCGGTTGAAAAATCTTGGTCATGCAAGCGCTGAAATCTCGCGCATAACTTGTCCAATTGGCGATCCGTCTCTTGGTAAAGAACCACAAGTGATTGCAGTTGGCATTGCCCACGCGCTAGTGTTGGGTCGTGTTCAAAATCAGGCCTCAACGGACATTATTGAAGGGCGCGGAGTATGACGGAAAAATTACTGACCATCGACGGGTTGACCAAGGCCTACCCCGGGGTTGTTGCCAATGACAAAGTGTCGTTCGGGATAGACGCGGGCGAAGTCCACGCGCTGTTGGGCGAAAACGGCGCTGGAAAATCCACGTTGGTGAAAATGATCTACGGTTTGGTACGCCCGGACGCCGGCAACATGACCTTGATGGGCAATGCATTCTCGCCACCCGAACCTCGCGTGGCACGGGCCGCTGGGGTGGCGATGGTATTTCAGCATTTCTCGTTGTTCGAAGCGCTGACCGTGGCAGAAAACATCACACTTGGTATGGAAAACCCGCCCAAACACCGCGAGTTGTCGGCCCGCATCACCAAGGTTAGCCATGACTATGGTTTGCCGCTGGACCCCGAGCGCCTGGTTGGGGAATTGTCGGCAGGCGAGCGCCAACGGGTCGAGATTATTCGCTGCCTGTTGCAAGACCCAAAACTGCTGATCATGGATGAACCCACTTCGGTTTTGACGCCGCAAGAGGTCGAAGTATTGTTCCACACCCTGCGTCAATTGTCGTCCGAGGGCACCGCGATTTTATATATCAGCCACAAGCTGGACGAAATCCGCGACATCTGCGACAGCGCCACGGTTTTGCGCCACGGTGTGGTGGTCGACACCTGTAATCCGCGCGAAAAATCTGCCCGCGAGCTGGCCGAAATGATGGTCGGCAGCGCGCTGCATGAACCGCTGCGTGATGCGCAAGCTTTTGGCGATGTAGTGTTGGAGTTAAAAGGCCTGTCTGTGCCATCGGCCACGCAATTTGGCACCTCGTTAAAGTCGGTAAATATGACCGTGCGCGCCGGTGAAATTCTGGGCATCGGCGGGGTTGCGGGCAACGGACAAGACGAACTGCTGGCAGCCATGTCGGGTGAAACACCCAGCGCAGATACGACCGTCACCTTTGACGGAAACGGCATTGGCACACTCGGCCCGAACGAGCGCCGCGCCTTGGGCATTTTGGCGGCACCCGAAGAACGGTTGGGGCACGCCGCGGCCCCCGACATGAGCCTGACCGAAAACGCCCTACTGACCGCTGCTTTTCGCGAGAACTTGGTGAAAAACGGATTTGTGGATTGGGCCAGCACTCGCACATTCGCCAAGCGGGTGATCAAAGAATTTGACGTGCGCACGCCTGGGACACGCACCGCCGCGCGGGCGCTATCTGGCGGCAACTTACAAAAGTTCGTCATCGGCCGCGAGGTGCTGCAAACCCCGCGTGTATTGGTGGTAAACCAGCCAACATGGGGTGTTGATGCCTCAGCCGCTGCGCAAATCCGTCAATCGTTGATGGACCTTGCCGCAAGCGGGGCCGCGGTGGTTGTGATCTCGCAGGATCTCGATGAACTGATGGAAGTTTCCGACAATTTCTGCGCCTTAAACGAAGGGCATTTGACCCGCCCCCACCCCGCCAAGGGGCTAACAGTTGAAGAAATCGGCCTGATGTTGGGCGGAATGGAAGAACAGGAGGCGGCCAATGCTTAGGCTAGAAAAACGCCCCGTGCCGTCAAAAGCATGGACCATTGCAACGCCTCTTTTGGCCGTGTTGGCCACTATGGTTGCGGGCGGAATTTTGTTCGCAATATTGGGCAAAGACCCGGTTGAGGCGATCCGAACTATATTCTGGGACCCGTTGTTTAGCGAGCAATTCGCCGCCTATTCGCGCCCGCAATTGCTGGTCAAAGCAGGACCGCTGATTTTGATCGCGATTGGTCTGTCGTTCGGGTTTCGCGCGGGCATTTGGAACATCGGGGCCGAAGGGCAATATATAATGGGTGCCATCGCGGGCGGCGCCGTTGGATTGGCGTTTTACCCCACCGCTGGCTGGTACATCTTTCCACTGATGGTGGTCGCGGGCGCGGCGGGCGGTTGGGCCTGGGCCATGATCCCTGCCATCCTGCGCACCCGCTTCAACACCAACGAAATCCTCGTGTCATTGTTGCTGGTTTATGTGGCAGAACATATCTTGTCCGCCATGTCGTTTGGACTGCTGCGCAACCCCGAGGGACACGGCTTTCCCGGGTCACGGAACTTCAAAGAATATGACTCCGTCAGCAACACCGAATTGATCGCTAACAGTGGTATGCATTGGGGGGTTGTCGCCGCCTTTATCGCGGTGATTTTTGCCTATGTCATCATGACCCGGCATATCCTTGGCTATCAGATCACGCTGGCAGGTCAATCGCCACGGGCTGCCAAATTTGGCGGGGTGAACCCCAACCGTTTGATCGTACTTTGCCTTGGCGCATCCGGCGTGCTTGCTGGTCTTGCGGGTGTGTTTGAAGTCACGGGGCCAGCAGGTCAGCTGACCACCGACTTCAATCAGGGCTACGGGTTTACCGCGATCATCGTGGCCTTTTTGGGCCGCTTGCATCCGGTTGGCATTTTGTTGGCAGGGCTATTAATGGCGCTGACCTACATTGGTGGCGACCTTGCACAGTTGATGATGGGCCTGCCCAAACCGGCCATTCAAGCGTTTCAAGGCATGTTGCTGTTCTTCTTGTTGGCGCTGGATGTGCTGACCAATTTCCGCATTCGTTTTAAGAAATCGGAGGCCGCGTAATGGACCTATCTGCAATTAACCCCGTCCTATTGGTCGCGTCCCTGATGATCGCGGCAACCCCCATCCTACTGGCCGCCATTGGCGAGTTGGTGGTCGAAAGAGCGGGCGTGTTGAATTTGGGCGTCGAGGGCATGATGATCATCGGTGCGATTTGCGGTTTCGCCATAGCTGTGGAAACCGGCAGCCCGCTAGTGGGCTTTGTTGGGGCCGCGTTTGCGGGGGCGGCTCTGTCACTGCTGTTTGCTTTTCTGACCCAAATCATGTTGGCCAATCAGGTGGCCTCTGGCCTTGCCTTGACCCTGTTTGGGCTAGGGCTTTCTGCATTGATCGGCCAAGGTTACGCAGGCCAAAAGCCGCCACCGACACCACGGCTGGACTTGCCTGTGTTGTCCGACATGCCCGTGCTTGGCCAAGTTTTATTCAGCCATGACCCGATGGTTTACTTCGCGATCGCCATGATCGCCGCCACATGGGCCGTACTGAAATACAGCCGCGTCGGGTTGATCCTGCGTGCGGTTGGTGAAAACCACGATGCCGCCCACGCGTTAGGATACAAGGTCGTTCGCATCCGCATTCTGGCCATCATGTTTGGCGGTGCTTGTGCAGGGCTTGGCGGGGCATATCTGTCACTGATCCGTGTACCGCAATGGACCGAGGGCATGACCGCAGGTGCAGGTTGGATCGCGCTGGCCATCGTGGTGTTTGCCAGTTGGAAACCCTGGCGTGTGATGTTAGGGGCTTATCTGTTTGGTGGCGTCACCGTGTTGCAGTTCAACTTGCAAGCTGCGGGGGTTAGCATACCGGTGCAATATCTTTCGATGGCGCCCTATGTCATCACCATCCTTGTGTTGGTCATCATGTCGTCCAGCAAATCCCGCGCTGCCCTGAATGCCCCTGCTGCCTTGGGTCGCATTTTCCACGCCACCCATTAGGGAGCTGACATCCGTGACACGCCGCGATGTGATCGAAATACTGGACGGGCGCCACGGCCAAGTCGGCCGTTTGGTTGCACTGTTCCTGCACGGGTTGATCCTGTTGTCAGCGGTGGCGATTGCAGTTGAAACCGTCGACACCCTATCCGAAACCCTACGCAAAGCGCTGTTTTGGCTTGAGGTGTTCATTCTTTTTGTATTCGTCGTCGAATACCTCTTGCGACTAACCTGCTCGGCCCGGCCGTTGCGCTATGTGTTCAGCTTTTGGGGCATCATTGATTTGCTGGCTTGTCTGCCGGCCCTTTCGCTGATCCAAACCCAATGGCAAGTGGTGCGCACCATCCGGTTAATCCGACTTGTGCGTCTACTCAAACTGTTTCGAACCACAACCGCATTTGACCGCTTAACCCGCGCCTTTGGCGAGGTCCGTGGCGAATTGATCATCTTTGGCATCCTTGCCTCACTGGTGCTTTATGTCAGTGCGGTCGGCATCTACCTGTTTGAACACGAGGCCCAGCCAGAGGCCTTCTCGTCGATTCCGATCAGTCTGTGGTGGGCAGTGGCCTCTTTTACCACTGTGGGCTATGGCGATCTTGTTCCGATCACCACAGGCGGGCGTATATTCACCACTTTCGTTCTATTTATCGGCCTTGGCGTGGTGGCCGTACCTGCAGCAATTGTCACAGCTGCACTTTTAGAAACACAACCCGCACCAAAACCATTAAAGAAGAAGCATACCGATTCTGCTCATGATAAAAACCAGGGAGACTAACATGACATCTATCAAAACCATTCTAACAGGGGCCGCATTGGCGCTTGGCCTAACAACGGCGGCCTTCGCGGCCGACACAACCAAAGTAGGCTTTGTCTACGTTGGCCCGATCGGCGATTTCGGCTGGTCCTATGAACATAACCAAGCGCGTCTGGCGGTTGAAGAAGCCTACGGTGACAAGGTGGAAACCACTTATGTCGAATCCGTTCCAGAGGGGGCAGACGCTGAACGCGTGTTGACCCAAATGGCTTTGTCAGGCCACGATCTGATTTTCACCACATCCTTTGGCTATATGGACCCGACCATGACGGTTGCCGCTAAATTTCCTGATGTGAAGTTTGAGCACGCCACAGGCTATAAGCGCGACAAAAACGTGTCCACATACTCGGCTCGTTTCTACGAGGGCCGTGCAGTGATCGGCACGATCGCCGGCCGCGTCACCAAAACCAACAAAGTTGGCTACATCGCGTCCTTCCCGATCCCGGAGGTTATCCGTGGCATCAACTCGGCCTATATCCATGCTAAAAAAGTGAACCCAGATGTCGAATTCAAAATCGTCTGGGTCTACACATGGTTTGATCCCGCCAAAGAAGCAGACGCCGCGACAGCATTGATAGAACAAGGCGTTGATGTGATCATGCAGCACACGGACTCTCCTGCGGCTATGACAATAGCCGAGGAAAAAGGCATCGTTGCTTTTGGGCAAGCCTCGGACATGGTTCAGTTCGGTCCTAACGCACGTCTGTCCTCGATCATCGACAACTGGGCACCCTACTACGTGGCCCGCGTTGGCGCTGCGATGGACGGCACTTGGGAAAGCACTGACACATGGGCTGGCATCAAGGATGGCATGGTCGGCATCGGCGCGTTTTCGGATAAGGTTCCCGCAGACGTTGCAGCAGAGGCTCAAGCGATTTCAGACAGCATTTCCTCTGGTAGTTACCACCCGTTCACCGGCCCACTGAACAAGCAAGATGGCACAGTATGGCTGGCAGACGGCGAAGTGGCTGACGATGGCACATTGGCTGGTCTTGATTTCTACGTTGAAGGCATTGAAGGCGACATTCCTAACTAATCGTTTGGTAAGCCTGCGCATTTGAATGATGCGCCAGTCGCCCTGCCCTTGTGGCAGGGAAGATAATGCAAAGGTCCAGCTTTGGCTGGGCCTTTTCCTTTTGGCTGACACATGACAAAGTCACAACATGAAAAACCCATTGATCAGCCCGAACGGCACCCCGTCCTCTTCTTTTTGCTTTGGCACCATGCAATTTGGTGGCGGTGCAGATACGGCTCAAAGCCACGCAATGTTTGACGCCGCCCGCGCGTCAGGCATCACTTTTTTTGACACTGCCTACGTCTATACCGACGGAGCCTCAGAAACCCTGCTCGGCCAATGCGCTAAATCCGAACGCGACACACTCATCATCGCCACCAAATGCGATTTCTCGCTGCCCCAAACAGCCGCCAATATCTCGCAGTCGCTGGACACCAGCCGCAAACGATTGGACATGGATTTCATTGATGTTTTTTACCTGCACCGCTGGGACAACGATACCCCGCTGGAGACCACATTTGAAGCCCTTGCCACCCTGCAACAGGCTGGCAAAATCGGCGTTATTGGCGTGTCGAATTTCTCGGCTTGGCAGGTGATGAAAGCTCAAGCGGTGGCCGAAAGATTCGGCACCCGTATCAGCATTCTGCAGCCGATGTATAATCTCGTTAAACGCCAAGTCGAAGTAGAAATCCTGCCAATGGCCACTTCCGAGGGGTTCAACGTCGCCCCCTATTCCCCGCTTGGCGGCGGGCTGTTGACCGGTAAATATGCCAAGGCAAACGAGGGACGCATCGCCAGTAACGAAATGTATGCTGCCCGATATGGCCCCGCATGGATGCATCAGGCCGCAATTGATTTGAGCACAATTGCCAAGCGCGAACACATCAGCCCCGCAACGCTTGCAGTGGCATGGGCGGCGCAAAATCCGGCTGTCACCAGCCCAATCATCAGCGCCCGCACGGCGACACAACTACAGCCTTCCCTAGATGCGCTCACCTACCAGCTGTCGGCAGAGCTTTATACCGAATTGAGCCACCTTTCCCCAACACCCGCCCCCGCAACAGACAGGCTCGAAGAGGTATGACCACCGACATTTTGATCGTCGGCGGCGGCATCGCTGGCCTCTCCGCCGCTGCAGCGCTGGCCCCGCACGCCAGCGTTACCTTGCTTGAATCTGAAGACGCGCTTGGCTATCACGCCTCGGGCCGTTCTGCCGCAATGTTCCTGCGTGACTATGGCAATGACGTGGTCCGTGCTCTGAACTATGCCAGCGCAGAACACCATGAAACCGCGGGCGGCGGCATGCTTTCGGATCGTGGAATGATGATGGTCTCACGTGCGGATCAACGCGATGATTTCAAATCTGAGCACACAGCATTTGGCTTGCAAGAAATCAGCCTGACAGAGGCTCTCAGCCATGTGCCGATCCTGAACACGAAAACCTGCGCCTATGCTGCTTACCGCGCCGATGCCTATGATCTGGACGCTGATCGTTTGCTGCAGGTTTTTACCGCTGACGCGCGGCGCGCAGGGACCAGTATCCACACCAAAAGCCCTGTCACGGAGATCACCAAATCCGGTGGTCTTTGGCAGGTCACGGCAGGTGAGCAAATCCACAGTGCCACAACGCTGATCAATGCCTCTGGCGCATGGGTTGACCAAATTGCTGCGCTCGCTGGTATCAATCCGCTGGGCTTTCAACCCTATCGGCGCTCCATAGCCCGCGTCCCGGCGCCTGATGGGCATGACGTTAAAACCTGGCCCTTTATGGTCGGCGTCAACGATCTTTGGTACGCCAAACCCGACGCGGGCAAATGGATCATTTCGCCTTCGGAAGAAGACCCTGTTGACCCGCATGACGCCTGGGCTGAGGACATGGTCTTGGCCGAAGGGCTGGCCCGCTACGAAGAAACCGTGACCAGCCCTGTCACACGGCTCGAAACCTCGTGGGCGGGTTTGCGCACCTTCGCACCGGACCGCGCTTTGGTGATTGGTCGCGACTTGACGGACCCTTCATTCTTTTGGCTCGGCGGCCAAGGTGGCTACGGGTTTCAAACCGCCCCGGCCGCCAGCCGCTTGACGGCAGACTTATTGCTGGGCCGCGTGCCCGAACTGGACACAACAACCGTCGCCGCGCTGGACCCGGCACGCTTTGCCTGACAGCACGGAAAAATTTGCAAAAACTTCGACGGAAACAACGAGGGCCTGCGTATTACCTTTATCAATTCAATAAATGAAATGTGAAAAGGACCGCGATATGAAACACATCCTGCTTTTGACCGCCGCCATCGCCCTTGGCACCGCCGCAGTTGCCCAACAGGGTAATCCTGGCGGCCATTTTCTAGAAAAATGGGACAGTGATAACGACGGCCAAGTCACTTTGGCCGAGATCACCGAGCGCCGTGGCGATATTTTCACCACATTTGACGAGGATGACGATGGATTTTTGTCCACCAGTGATTACGTCATGTTTGACGAGGCCCGCGCCAATGATCACGCCTCGATGAAAGCCGCTGGACAAGGTCAGGGCCAAGGCAAGGGTCAAGGTCGTGGCAAGGGCCAAGGTGGAGAAGAACAGGCTATGACCTTGGAGTTTAACGATGTGGACAATGACGGCCAAGTCAGCCGTGATGAATTCATGGCCCGCAGCGTTGATTGGTACACCCAAATGGATCGCAACGGTGACGGCACCGTGACCAAAGCCGATTTCAGTCGCGGTAACAATTGATGAAACTGGCGGGGGCTAGCCCTCGCCACGCCCGCGCAGAAAACCGCGGATCAACTGTTCCAGATTTTGCGCACCAATCGGGGCCATGGCTTTTGTGTGCTCATGGCTGATCACCTCATCGCCCATGCCCGCCCCCATGTTGGTGATTGCCGAAACCGCAACCCATTCCAGACCCAAAAACTGCCCCAATATGACTTCAGGCACGGTCGACATGCCAACCGCATCCGCGCCCAGAATATGCAACGTATGAATTTCGGCGGGGGTCTCAAAGTTCGGCACGGAATACCAAGCGTAAACGCCGGATTTCAGGTCAACCCCAACGCCCCGCGCCACCTCAATCAGTCGCGCTCGCATATCGGGACCATAAGCATCAACCAGATTTACAAACCGTTTGTCCGTTGCCTCGCCAATCAACGGGCTGCGATCCGAAATCAACATCAAATCACCGGGGAAAGTGTCGCTGCGCAACGAGCCAGCGGCGTTGGCCACAAACAACTGCCTCGCCCCCAGCCCCGAACCCAGCACAAAACCGATCTCGACTTGAACCTCTTACAACCGCACCCCGATGGCCTTCAATGAGTTCTCAGTTTCTTCATTCATCATTGTTCCCCAAATATCCGCGCCGCAGGCATTGGATCCCTTCACCCATCCTTGCGAATAGTTGCATTGGTCGGGTCATAGGGACTGTCCTCAACCACCACGGCATCCCACAATTCACGGAACATCCGAACCTTCAGCTTAGCACCAACCTCGGCCAGTTCAACCGGCACATAACCCATGCCAATGGATTTCTCAAATGCCACCGAATAGCCACCAGACGTCAAACGACCTACCCGTTTGTCACCATCGAATAGCGCCTCGCGACCCCATGGGTCAGCGCCCTCTGGCCCGTCAATCAACAGAGTCACGCATTTAGATCGAATACCGATCTCCAACATCGCAGCTTTGCCCTGATAGTCTTTATCCAGATTTACAAAGCGCGGCAAATCAGCCTCGAGCGGGGTCGCGTCACGGCCCAATTCGGTGCCAAAGGCGCGGTAAGATTTCTCCTGACGTAGCCAATTTTGCGCCCGCGCCCCAACCAATTTCAACCCGTGTTCTTCACCTGCCTTCATGATCAGATCAAACAGATAATTCTGCATCTCGATCGGGTGATGCAGCTCCCATCCCAGCTCACCGGTATAGGCCACACGGATCGCGTTGACCGGACACATGCCCAACTCGATCTTCTGCGCCGACAACCACGGAAACCGTTTATTGGTCAGTGCCGTTGCCGGGTCAGCGTCGATGATAATTTTCTTCAAAACATCGCGTGATTTTGGCCCAGCAATAGCGAAAACCCCGTATTGCGTGGTGACGTTCTGGATTTCGATATAGCCGAATTCGCCTGCCTTGTCCGCTGCTGCTTTACGCAGGAAATCACCGTCGTAATCGGTCAATGCGCCCGATGACACAAGGTAATATGAATCCTCACCCTCGCGCACGATGGTGTATTCCGTACGCGTCGTGCCCGCTGCCGTCAGCGCATAGGTCAGGTTAATACGGCCCACGCGTGGCAGTTTATTGCAGGTGAACCAATCCAAAAATGCCGTCGCACCCGGTCCCTTAACACGGTGCTTGGTAAAGGCTGTCGCGTCAATCATCCCGACGCCTTCGCGGATCGCCTTGGCCTCTTGCACAGCATATTCCCACCAGCCGCCACGCCTGAACGAGCGCGCTTCATGGTCACTAAACCCGGCTGGTGCAAAATAATTTGGACGTTCCCATCCATTCACGCAGCCAAACTGCGCGCCCGCAGATTTCATCCGCTCGTAGGACGGCGCCGTACGCAAAGGACGGCACTCTGGCCGCTCCTCGTCAGGGTGGTGCAGGGTGTAAACGTGGTCATAGCACTCTTCGTTTTTACGCGCGCCATATTCGGTGGTCATCCAGCTGCCAAACCGTTTCGGGTCAAGCGACGCCATGTCGATCTCGGCCTCACCCTCGACCATCATCTGGGCCAGATAGTATCCTGTGCCACCCGCCGCCGTGATGCCAAACGAGAACCCTTCGGCCAGCCACATGTTGCGCAACCCAGGGGCCGGTCCAACCAGCGGGTTGCCGTCAGGTGTGTAGCAAATCGGTCCGTTGAAATCGTCCTTTAGGCCGCTTTCTTCACAGGACGGGATGCGATGGATCATCGCCATATATTGTTCTTCAATCCGGCCCAGCGCCAACGGGAACAGATCGGCGCGAAATGCATCCGGCACCCCGTGTTCAAACCGTGCGGGCGCGTCTTTTTCATAGATGCCCAGTATCCAGCCACCGCGCTCCTCGCGCACATAAGACTGCGCATCCGCATCGCGAATAACAGGATGTTCGGCATGGTCTTTGCGGTACTCAACCAGCGCAGGATCCTGCTCCATCACGATGAACTGATGCTCGACCGGAATAGCGGGCATTTTGATGCCCAGTTGCTTTGCCGTACGCTGAGCGTGGTTGCCAGTTGCCGTGACAACATGCTCGGCTGTGATGACAACCTGTTCTTCGGAGGGCACCAAATTGCCGCCCTTCTCAATCATCTTGGTGCAGGTCACTTCCCAAGCATCGCCATTCCAATGATAGCTATCGACCTGCATTTTACGCACGATTTCTACACCGCGTTGCCGCGCGCCTTTGGCCATCGCCATCGTCACGTCAGCGGGGTTAATGTAACCATCGGTGTTGTGATATAGCGCACCTTTCAAGTCTTCCGTGCGGATCAAGGGCCAACGTTCCTTAATCTGCTCAGGTGTCAGCCATTCAAATGGCACGTCGCAGGTTTCGGCGGTCGACGCATAAAGCATATATTCGTCCATCCGCGCATCGGTCTGGGCCATCCGCAGATTACCAACCACGGCAAAGCCTGCGTTCAGTCCTGTCTCTTCCTCAAGCGATTTATAAAAATCGACAGAATATTTGTGGATGTGGGTGGTCGCGAATGACATGTTAAATAGCGGCAGCAACCCAGCCGCATGCCACGTTGATCCCGAGGTCAGCTCGTCGCGCTCCAACAAAACGACGTCATCCCAACCGGCTTTGGCCAGATGATAGGCGATCGACGTGCCAACCGCGCCGCCCCCGACAACCAATGCTTTAACATGCGTTTTCATGATGACGACTCCCGTGATGTATTTGCTAGCTCTGTTGTGCCGGATTTCGGCCAACCACGTCAAACACGCCCCGACAGATACGAGACAAAAACGACATGCGGGACCAGATCAACCCGTATTAACAGGCGTAGAAGTGGTAGCGGTCCTTGGCAACGCTAGCAGGGCCGACGACTTCGGTGAACCCACCCAGTGGCTGCCCAGAAACAATGATGCCACCCGGGGCCATGATGCGGGCGATGGCGGGGCTAAGGCGCAAGGCCTCGGCCACATCTTTGTCCTTAACGCCAAAGCCGAAATCGTAATGCGCCAATACAATCTGGCTTCCATTAGCGGCCATTTTGTCCAGCATGGCTTCGGCTTCGCCTTCGAGGAAATCAGCCTTGGGTGGGATGCAGGATTCGTGGCATTGCAGTACACGGTCGATCACCCAGATGCGGCGAACCAGATTTTCGCGCATGTGGTCATAAGTGCGCCCATTTCCCAGCCCCATATCCAGCGCGTCGCCGGATAAGTGTTTGGTGCGCTCATTAGCCCATTCCAGCCCGTCACGTTGGGCCGCAAGGCGGCGCATAATACTGTCTAATCTGCTCATTTCTGATCTTTCCTATCGGCGCTATTTGTAGATCGTCACGGGGCCAGATTGCAAGGTTAGCAAGGCTTGACGACTGAACTCCCAGACCTCGGGCGTGTGAACCAGATGATGTGTCAACAGGCCGAGTGGCTCGCTATTGTCGGTCACGCCCATTCGGCGATCCGCCAACAACTGCGAGAGCTGCGCGACTAATTGATCAGGAGCGACCAAAGTTTTGCCCTGACGCCAAGCAATCGGATCCAGATGGGTATTGATCTGTTCCAGACACGCTGCTGCATCCTGTCCGGTGCGCGGCGTGAAGGTCGAAAGCGTGCTGAATCCGGCCTTGATCAAGGCCGAATAATGCTGTGGTGCAATCCTGTTCCACGGCGGCACAAACATCGGCTTTAGCCGACCTGCGAACAGGGTTTTCAATCGCGTCATGCCAGTTTCGATTTCACGGGTAACATCACCGCGCGTCGCGCCAAACTCCGCCTTTTTGTCAGGCTTGGGCGCATGATTTTCATGCGCCCAGCCGTGCACAACGGGGATCAGGTTTTCACAATCCGCCACCCGCGCCGCCAACCCCGCGTCGGCCATTTGAGGGATCACGGCCAGATGCACAGGCACGTTCACAGCTTTTGACAGGGCAATCAGTTGCTCCAGATCCGGCGTTGCCGAAATGGCATCGTCGTCGCGCCACCACAGCGGTAAAGTCAGGCCTGCTGAATGCCACAACGCCAATTCATTTGTCACCGATGACCAATCGATTCTCATCTCGGTGACTCCCGCATTTGAGTTGCAATGCGCACAGACTCGGCCGCCCCGTCAAAATGAATTTCGGCTGGCTGCCCAAGCGGTGAATTCGCCAATTCTGTGACCTCTTGGAACAGGCGTTCCGGCGTCAACTCAGCCGCCACGCACATCCGCATGCCGCGCATGTGGCTTAGGCTTTGAGCGCGCAGGGTTTGCTCGACCTCGCCGCCCTCGTCAAAGGGAATGAACAAAGATTTCGTGCCAGCCTGCATCAAATCAAGCGCAGTGTTGTAACCGCACATGTTGACAGAAACGGCAGCGTGATGCAGCATTTGCCGAAAGTCAGGGCGCGCGGCCTCAACCACCACGGCGGTGCTTTTGGCCTGTGCTTGCAACTGCGCTATCTGCGCGGCAGGTTCAGCCCCGCCAACCAAAATGCGCCATTTCAACCGGCTGGACAATGCTGCAGCCGCCACCGCGGTTTTGAACAAATCCTGCCCCACAGAACCACCGCCTGCGCTGACCAATACCTCACCCAAACCCGCCTTGTCAGGGTGCGGACCGGCAGGCGCCGGCGCGACATATCCGGTATAGCGCAGTTTGCTGGCCAAGGCGCCCGTTACCGGCCAACTTAGTTCCAGCGGCGTGCTGACGGGATCAGAATGCACCAGCACACCGTCGTAAAATTCGTCGACAGTTTGTGCGCTGGCAAGGGCTTTTTCCGGTTTTGACGGTGGTGCCAGAATATCGCGGATCGAGGCCAAAATAACGGGTTTTGAAACAGCCGTGCGCGCCGCATGCAACAGGCCCATGAACTCGTCGCGCAACACGCGGCGGCCAAAGGGGAACAGTTCGGTGATCACAATATCTGGCTGTATTTGCGTCACAGCCCGCACCATTTCTTGTTGCCGCGTTGCCAGATACTCAGCGTTGGCAACCGCGCCGTTCACGCCCAAAAGACGCGTGAAATTCACCCCGTCTGAACGCAGGGCTGGCAGTTGCCACAGGTTAATACCGGCACTTTCAAATTGCGCCACCGGCATGCCGCCGGAGACCACTGTCACCGCATGTCCCGCCGCGTCAAAGCTACGCGCCAATGTCAACGCGCGGCTCAGATGCCCCGCGCCCAGTAAATGGGTCACTGCAATCAGCACCCGCATCTAGGCGCGCTCTTGCAATTTGACGCGTTCGGGCGCGCCCACCGTCAGCCCGTCCTCAACGTCGATCAAAAATAACCAGTTGCGCTTGATCCGAAACGGTGCGGGACCGCGAAAGTTCCAGCCATGCGCTTTGGCCAAAAGGGCGCGCATAATTCCGATGTGACAAACCGCAACAGTGTCTGTTTTCAATCCCATAACCCAAGGCTCTAACCGCGCCCACATGTCGGCAGGGCTTTCCCCCTCCGGCGGATGCCAATCCCAGCCCCAATCCTCAATATCACGAAATCCAGATGTCGGGTCCGCCTTCAAATCCAGCCCATGCAGACCTTCCCATTTGCCCCAATCCATTTCGGTCAGGGCAACGTCGGTCGACGGTTCGCGGTCACTGATGATCCGCGCCGTTTGGACCGCGCGCTGCAACGGGCTGGCGGTCACATCGGCATTCGCCCATTCCTCCGGCAGCTGAAAACGCCCCAGCTCTGCAGCCGCCGTTTCCTCCAACGCAATATCGGTGCGCCCCTGAATGCGGCCCGCACGGTTCCACGGGGTGTGCCCATGCCTGATGATCGCCAATTGAACCATATGTCCCGTCCTATTTACGGTAAATAAAGCAGCGGCCTGAAACGGCACCTGCCGGAATTTCGATCTCTTGCATGGCGTCGAAATACATCCGGTCGCTCGCCACCATCAACCCGCCAGCCGCCAGCAGCGGCTCGACATAGGGTGAAATCTTGCGCGCGAATTCATCGTTCTTTTGCAGATTATGCCCACCCAGATCCGCGTGGATAAAGCTGGCAGTTGCTCCGAAACGCTCCAACGCCTTTGGCAGGGTGTCGAACACATCGCCCAACATCGTACGTTCCTCTGGTGGGGTAGAGGCGGGGTTTGACTCAACCGCCCGCTCAAACACAAAAATATCGCGGCCCGTCACGATCTCGCAAAGGTGGTGATATGTGCGCCCGTTTCCCAGCCCCAGTTCGAACACCGGTCCTGTCATACCTGCCGTTTCTTGCACGGCAAAATCAATACAGGCGCGCTGCGACGTCATGCGGGCAATGAAAATATCCAGTCTGCTCATTTTGTTGATCCTATCAATTCTGATAATGCCTATATGATACGCCACGCAGAATAAACCATAGGCTGCTCCGCTTGGGATAATAACGAGGCTGTGAGGGAAAATGGGATTTGACACAGAGATCAAAGCCAAGTGATACTCATTTCGGGACAAATGCAGTGTGCGTCGTTCTGCAAAACTACAGGAAACCTGAATGACCGCCCTGCTGGAAGTAAAAAATCTGACAATTAGCTTCAAATCCGACGCCCCCGTCGTTGATGACGTTAGTTTTGCGGTGAAAGCGGGCGAAACTTTGGCGTTGGTGGGCGAGTCCGGATCGGGCAAAACGCTGTGTTGCCGTGCGATCTTGCGGATATTTCCCAAGATGGCGAAATACCATTCAAACAGCATCACCTTGAGCAGCCGCGAGGCGGGCCCAATTGATTTGAACACGATTAGCCGGCGGCAAATGCGTGACGTTCGGGGCAACCAAATTTCAATGGTTTTTCAAGAACCGATGCAATCGCTGTCGCCGCTGCACCGGATCGGCGATCAGGTATCCGAGGTGTTGAAACTGCATCGCGGGTTGAGTGGCGCCGAGGCCAAGTCGCTGGTTTTGAAGCAATTTGAGCGGGTTGGGTTTCAACACCCCGAACGCGTGTTTCGTTCTTATCCTTTTGAAATGTCTGGTGGAATGCGCCAACGAGCGATGATCGCGATGGCCACAGTGGCCAAACCTGACCTGCTGATCGCTGATGAGCCGACGACGGCGCTGGACGTCACAACCCAAGCCCAAGTGTTGGGGCTGATCAAGGAATTGCAGAAAGAAACCGGTATGGCCGTGATCTTTGTGACCCATGATTTGGGGGTTGTCGCGAACATGGCGGATAGCGTTGTGGTGTTGAATCGCGGCCACGTGATGGAGGCCGGACGGGTTGAGCATGTCATCGGCGCGCCCGCCCATAAGTACACCCAAAAATTATTCGCCGCCGCACCGCTGATCCCCGAGGCCTTGACGCCCAGACCGCTAATCGACAAAAGCGATCTGATCCTTGAGATGAAATCCGTGTCCAAAACCTACAACGTGCGGGCCAGTTCATTTATGTCGCAAGGCATGCAGATCAAGGCCTGCCGCGACATCAACTTGTCGGTGGCGCGGGGCAAAACACTGGCGGTTGTGGGCGAATCTGGCTCTGGCAAAACGACCTGCGCGCGGATGGTGCTGGCCGCAGAAAAACCAGACCAAGGCGGGATGATCCGGTTTTGCGGTGAAAAAGATGCCGCCCCCATTGATGTGAACAACATGTCTGTCGAACAACGCGCCGGATTTCGACAGCATTTGCAGCCAATTTTTCAAGACCCCTATTCGTCGTTCAATCCCCGCATGCGAGTGGTGGATGCGTTGACCGAGCCGCTGGAGATCAACCGCATTGGCACCCCTTCGCAACGCCGTGATCGTGCCGTCGAAGTGCTGGAATGGGTCGGGCTGGATTCGCGCATTCTATTCCGCTATCCACATGCGTTTTCCGGTGGCCAACGCCAGCGCCTGTCGATTGCACGCGCGCTTGCGATGAATCCTGTTTTTTTGGTCTGTGACGAACCAACATCGGCGTTGGACGTGTCAGTGCAGGACCAAATTCTGTGCCTGTTTGAGGACCTGCAAAAAAAGATGGGCCTGTCTTATTTGTTCATCAGCCACGATCTGGCCGTGGTGTCACGCATCGCGGATGAAGTCGCCGTGATGCACCGTGGCCAAGTGGTTGAACAGGCACAGCCCAGCGCCCTGTTTCACAACCCGCGCCACCCCTACACGCAAGCATTGCTGGCCGCGCAACCCGAACCGGATATCAACCGTCCAATTGATCTGGATGTAGTGGCCAAGGGTGCTGGAAACCCCGCCAACTGGCCCGATATGTTCCGCTATTCTACCGACCAAACCCCACCTTTGACCGAAGTCGGGTCAGGCCATAAGGTGCGCTGCCATGTTTAAACTGGCCGCTCCACTGATCGCCACATTGATGCTGGCAACGCCCTTCAAAGCATCCGCGCAGGTCGCGGTTAAAGAAACCGCCTACTGGCAGAAACAGGTCGCCGCCGGCACCCTACCCGCCGCCGCTGACCGCATACCCACCACCCCGTTGATCGTCGATTTGGCCACCAAAGGCCGCGCATTCGGCACCCAGGGCGGCACCCTGAAAACCATGGTGACCCGCGCCAAAGACATCCGCCAAATGGTGCCCTTCGGCTATGCTCGGCTGGTCGGCTATGACGAAGACTACATCCTGTCCGCCGATATTTTAGCCAGCATCGAGGTCCATAAAGGTCGAAAATTCACCTTGCATTTGCGCGAGAACCATCGCTGGTCTGACGGCCATCCACTGACCTCGACCGATTTCGAATATTGGTGGAAGCATGTCGCCAACAACGCCGAATTGGCCCCCTCCGGCCCGCCTGATTTTCTGCGCGTGGATGGTGAATACCCGCAAGTCAACTTCCCGGACCCGCTGACTGTGGTCTATGAATGGGCCAAGCCCAACACCCATTTCATCCCGACTTTGGCGCAAGCGCGGCCGCCGTTTATCCTGCGACCTGCGCACTATCTAAAACAGTTCCACGCAGATTTCGCCACGGCAGAAACGATGGAGCAAAAGATCGACGAGATGCGGGTGCGCTCATGGGCGGCGATGCACAACAAGCTCGATAATATGTATAAACTCGACAATCCGGACCTGCCAACCTTGCAACCATGGATGCGCGTCGAAGGCAAAGCGACCAGCCGTTTCATGTTCGTGCGCAACCCCTATTACCACCGCGTTGACAGCCGCGGCGTGCAGCTGCCCTATCTTGATGCGGTTGAAATGTCGGTGGTTGGGCGCGGGTTGGTCGCTGCCAAAACCAACGCGGGCGAGGCCGATTTGCAAGCGCGTGGTTTGGGGTTTCGCGACATTTCAATCTTGAAAAAGGGCGAACTTGAAGGCGGCAATTACCGCGTGCTGCTCTGGGCCAATGGTGCAGCGTCGCAAATCACGATTTACCCCAATCAAAACTACGCCGATCCCGCATGGCGCAAGGTTTTGCGCGACGTGCGGTTCCGCCGCGCCCTGTCAATGGGGATTGATCGCCGCATGATCAACCGCGCGCTCTATTTTGGTTTGGGGCAAGAGGGCGGCATGGCTGTTCTATCGCAAAGCCCGTTCTTCAATGCCGAGTATCGCAATGCCTGGTCGCAATTTGATCTGCAACAGGCCAATGCTTTGCTGGACGAAATGGGTCTGACTCAGCGGCGTGCTGATGGTATTCGTTTGTTGCCTGATGGGCGCCCGCTGTCGATTGTGGTTGAAACGGCTGGCGAGCGGATCGAAGTCGAGAACACCTTACAAATTATCACCGACACTTGGCGCGAGATTGGCGTGCGGCTGATCTTGCGTCCCTTTAGTCGCGACACGTTGCGCAACCGTGTTTACTCGGGCGTCAGCATGGCCTCGGTCTGGTACGGCTGGGACAACGGCATTCCGACGCTTGATACTTCGCCCGACTATCTGGCCCCGCGCGCGCAGGAATTTTTCGCATGGCCCTTGTGGGGGCAGTATTTTCAAACCGACGGTGAAGCGGGCGAAGCGCCTGACACGCCCGAGGCCATCCAACTGCTTGGCCTGTCGCGCAAATGGGAAAAAACCGGCAATCGTGTTGAGCGCCGCACCATTTGGGACCGGATGTTGCGCATCCACGCCGACCAACAATACGGCATCGGCATCCTGTCCGAGGCGCCGCAACCTGTCGTGATTTCACGCCGTTTGCGCAATGTGCCCGAGGTGGCGTTTTGGGCTTGGGAGCCGGGTGCGCAATTTGGCATCCACCGACCGGATGAGTTTTTCTTTGCCCCAGAGGGGGCGCAATAATGCTAATTCTGCGCTACGCCATATCGCGATTTTTCACCATGCTTTTGACGTTGCTGGTGGTGTCGGTGCTGATCTTTATCATCATCAACTTACCGCCTGGTGATTACCTGTCAAATCAGTTGACCGAGCTGCGCGCCACGGGCCAAGAGGCTGGCATCGCCAAGGCCGAGTTTCTGTATCATGAGTACGCCATGGACCGCCCGTTGTGGGAGCAATATATGATCTGGGTTGGCTTTATGCCCGGCCCGCAAGGGTTGTCTGGCATGTTGCAAGGTGATTTCGGTTGGTCGTTCGAGTTTGATCGCCCCGTGTCCGAGATCGTTGGTGATGCGCTGTGGTTGACGGTTTTGGTTAATGTAGCAGCGGTGTTGTTCGTCTATCTGGTGGCATTGCCGTTGGGTGTTTTGGCGGCGGCCAAGGCAAAAACCTGGGTGGATTACACCAGCTCTTTCCTTGGCTATCTGGGTTTGGCGACACCCAATTTTTTGTTGGCGCTAATCCTGTTTTATTACGGCCACCGCTATTTTAACCTGCCCATCGGCGGGTTGATGTCACCCGAGTTCGAGGGCGAACCGATGTCGCTGGATAAGGTCAAATCAATCCTTGTGCATCTAATCGTGCCAACCTTCGTGATCGGCACCGCCGGCGCGGCTGGCATGATGCAACGTCTACGTGCCAATCTGCTGGACGAGCTGGGTAAACCCTATGTCGAAACAGCCCGCGCCAAAGGATTGCCACCTGCCAAACTGCTAACAAAATACCCGCTGCGCATGGCCTTCAATCCCTTTGTGGCCGACATCGGCAACCTACTGCCCTCACTGATTTCAGGCTCGGTTTTGGTGTCTGTGGTGTTGGGCCTGCAGACCATCGGTCCCGCTTTGTTGCTGGCGTTGAAATCCCAAGACCAGTTCTTGGCCGGATTTATCCTGCTGTTCGTGGCTTTGCTGACTTTGGTCGGCACCATGATCTCGGATGTTTTACTGATGCTGCTTGATCCGCGCATCCGATATGGAGCGCGTGAATAATGGCCATTCTTCCTGACGGACGCTACATATCTGACGCGCCATATAGCGAGGATCATGATCTCAGCACGATTGAGCGCGCCGATATGGATATGGCCAATTGGCGGCTGGTGTGGCGCGCGTTTCGCAAACACCGGTTGGCGTTGATCGCGGGGGTTTTCCTGTTGGTTGGCTATATCCTGTTGCCCTTTGCGGGCTTCATCGCGCCCTACACTCCGAATGAGCGCAACGCCGATTACCTCTACGCACCGCCCCAAGGAATCCACCTGTTTCATGACGGAAGATTTGTCGGCCCCTACGTCTATCCGACCGAGGCCACGGCCGATCTGGTGAATTACCGCTGGACCTATACGGCCGACAAAACTAAGGCCATGCCGCTGTCGTTCTTTTGCGAAGGTGATGACTATAGGCTGGCTGGCTTGATCAAAACCAACCGCCATTTGGTCTGCGCACCTGAGGGGGCGACGCTGTTCTTGTTCGGCTCTGACAGATTGGGGCGCGATGTGTTTTCGCGCATCCTTTATGGCGCACAGCTGTCGATGACGGTGGGCCTGATCGGCATCACCGTGTCTTTCCTGCTGGGCATCACCTTTGGCAGTATCGCGGGCTATTTCGGCGGGCGGATTGACTGGAGCATCCAACGCATGATCGAGATTTTACGCTCGATTCCCGAGCTGCCGTTATGGTTGGCGCTGTCTGCTGCGGTACCGGCCAGTTGGGGGCCGGTTGCCGTGTTCTTTATGATATCATTGATACTGGGCGCTCTGGATTGGCCGGGGCTGGCGCGTGCAGTACGTTCCAAATTTCTGGCTCTGCGCGAAGAGGAATACGTCAAAGCTGCTGAAGTCATGGGGGCCAAACCAGCCCGCGTGATCCGCAAACACCTGTTGCCCAATTTCCTGAGCCACCTGATCGCCAGCGCCACGCTATCGATCCCTGCGATGATTCTGGGGGAGACGGCCCTGTCGTTCCTTGGGCTTGGCTTGCGGGCCCCGGCGGTCAGCTGGGGGGTGATGTTGAATGACGCGCAACACCTTGCTTCGATCGAAATTTATCCGTGGACGGCGATCCCAATGCTGCCGATCATCATTACGGTGCTGGCGTTCAGCTTCCTTGGTGATGGCTTGCGCGATTCACTGGACCCCTACAAGGACTAGCCCTTAGCGATCATCGCCGCCGCTGTCTTGCATATCTGCTTCTGCATCTTGCAATGCCGCCCCTGCCAACGCCTCTTTTTGGGCTGGGGTCAGATCTTCCAATTTGCTGTCCCCTTCGGCCAAACGTACCGTCACTTCACGATGCGCAAACTTGATGCCTTCGCGCTCAAACAGAGCACGAATGTCCTGTAGCACACGCTTGCGGGTCATCCATTGACCGCCAGGTTTGGTCATGAATTTCACTCGAATGATCATCGCAGAATCCTGCATCTCGATAACCCCTTGAGATTTCAGCGGCTGGATGAAATCCGGGCCGATCAACGGGTCTTCCAACAGTTCAAGCCCCAGCTTCTTGATCAACTTGCGAACCCGCTCGGGATCGGTGTCATAAGTCACCCGCAGCGGCAATTTCATGATCACCCAATCGCGCGAGAAGTTGGTCAAAAACCGGATTTCGCCAAACGGGATGGTGTTCAGCGGGCCACGGTGATGGCGCAGTTGCAAGGAACGCAACGAGATTTTTTCAACCGTGCCTTTAACGTCGCCCGTGTCAATGTATTCGCCCTTGCGAAACGCGTCGTCAAACAGGAAAAACACGCCCGAGAAAATATCGCGTACCAGCGTTTGTGCGCCAAAACCAATGGCCAAACCAACCACACCAGCGCCCGCAAATAACGGACTGACATTGATGCCCAGCTCGGCAAACATGATCAATGCGAAGGTCACCACAATGATGATTGTCATGGTGATCTTGAACAGCGGCAACAGGGTCGACAGGCGGCTACCGCCCTCGCCCCCACCTTCGCCACCAATGTCAACTTCTATGATCTCGCCCTGTTCCTCGAATATCTTATTGTCAATCCAAATTCGGAACGTGTGATAGACGATGTAAGCGATAAACAGGATCACGATGATATCGCCAAATCGGTCAATGAGCGTGTCGTTGACCATCGACATATTCGCGTCCCAGACTCTCAAAAATGCCCAAGCCCCGGCCACAAGCGCCAATACGGCAGACACCCGGCGTGCCAAATCCTCAAAACTGGCCAGAGGGTGGCTGGCTTTTGCATAGGACAGATCACCGTCCATCACCTCTACGTCGTCGATAATGTTCTCGACAATTTCGGTGGCGGCGGGATCGGAGATGCTTTCGCCCTCGGCCCATGCCTGTGCTTTGGCGGCGACGGCAGCGGCCTCTTCGGCGGCGGCTTGCGCCTGCGCCATTTCCTCATTCAATTTTCGTGCTCTTCGGGCCCGCTCGAACAACCGTTCAATGACGTAATTGATCACCGCGTAGACCACGACAATCGTGGTTCCAATTGCATAGGCACCTGCGATCAGTGGCACTGATGTGGGGCGCTCAAAGACCAGATCACGAGTCAGCTCGATCCATGAATAGGCAAAATAGATTATGGCAATCGGTGCCCACAATCGGGACGCCATCAACAATGCATAGCTGGTCTCTTCTCTGGATTTACCATTGCGGATCGCCCGTGACACAGAGCGACGGTTCGCCAAAATCATGGCAATATTTACCGCTGAAACAATCAGCGCAAAAGCCGACGAAATCAGAGCATAGACCTCATAATTCAAGCCCAGCTCAGACACCCAATTGGCAAAGGCGATCGCAACAATGTCGACGAATGCCAATGCGAACGCCCAGTAATACAATATCCGTGCATCTTTGTTCGAAAAATGTGGAATGCGATATTGGCAAAGATAAGGGGCCAGTATCATTCGCCAAAGCAGGGTGAGCAAGCGGATGCCTGCATACGAGGCATAGATTACTGCAATCGTGAACTGCATAGCCGTATCGGATTCTTCGCCAAACACCGTTGCCCCAATCGCGTAAGAGACAACCATCGACACCAAAATGCCGCCCACTCCCATAAAGAAACGGAAAACCAGGAACGGTAGTTTTTCACTATATCCAACGGGGTGCTCCACCACCCGCGCGACAACAAATCTGCGCGCAAGCAATTTGCCATAAACCTGCCGCTCAACCAACATCCCAATAGCTAACAACACCAGGCTCCACATAAGAGCCACAAAGAAAGCTGATATCTTGCCGTTTGGGCTGCTGGCCCTCAGGATATAGGTCACTTCGGTAAAGGAGTCGGGCATTTTACGCAGCATGTTGCGCAAGGTTTTGCGAAACTTGACGGCTTCGTCCTGCATCTCCATCAAAGATGCGCCGGATGTCTCGCCCTTGGTTGTGGCCCCCTCGGCGCCCTCCGTGACAGGGAGTTGGCCCAATGGATCGATGACAATGACCGTCGCACCGGATTCCGAGGCCTGACGCACCATCTCGGCCAGCGGGTCAACAGGTGTGGGTTCAACAGCGGCTTCGGTGCCGGTTTCAAGGAAGCTCGGCACCAACTGCGCCATGACTGGAGTCGGTGGTAAAGACATAAAAATGGCCCAGATCACAAACCATATAGGCAGTCGCAGCTTCATAAATTCATTCCCCATCCAGATAATGAACTATATTATTGTATCCCCTGAATTTACGCAATTGCACTTCCCTCATCAGACCCCTATCGCTCAAAATACCGTGAATTGAGCGTATTGGACGGATAACACATGAATCCAATTGCATTTTTCGTTTCAATGGATAGATAATCAGCAATCTGGGCGGATTTTTAATTCGGCTCTACGGCTTTGATTTGCAGGGAAATATACTGCGCAATGATAAACATGATAAACAAACCTGAGCGCAGTACCACGCCCCAACCTCGTGTGCTGTTTTACAGTCACGACACTTTTGGACTGGGTCATTTACGTCGCTCAAGGGCGATTGCAGGCGCGATCACCAAAGCCGACACCGCACTATCCGCGATCATCCTGACAGGGTCACCTGTGGCGGGGCGATTTACTTTTCCTGAACACGTCGATCACATCCGCCTGCCGGGCGTAACCAAAAAGGCCGATGGCTCATACATCAGTCAAACCCTAGGGCTGGATATTGATGAAACAACGGCGTTACGGGCAGGCCTGATCAAGGCCGCAGCCGAGCATTTTGAGCCGGACTTGTTGATTGTCGATAAAGAACCCACAGGTTTTCGCGGCGAATTGCTGCCCACGTTGGAGTTCTTGAAACAAAGCGGCAATACCAAAGTGGTCTTGGGCCTGCGTGATGTGTTGGATTCTCCCGATGTTCTGGCCGAGGAATGGGAGCGCAAAGGGGCGGTCCAAGCGATTGAGGATTTCTACGATGAGGTTTGGGTCTATGGCCTAAAGGCGATTTATGATCCGACAGAAGGGCTGGCCCTGCCGCAATCCGTGCGCGACCGGATGCACTGGACGGGTTACCTGAAACGCGAGGTCGGAGACGAACCACTGACCATTTCCGAACCTTATGTTCTGATCACCCCCGGTGGCGGTGGTGACGGCGAAGCGATGGTTGATCTGGTGTTGTCTGCTTACGAGCAAGATCCAGATCTATCCCCAATGGCGGTGCTGGTTTACGGTCCGTTCCTGTCTGGCGATACCCGCGTTGAATTTGAGGCCCGCGCGCAAAAGCTGGGAGGTCGTGTGCAAACCGTTGGCTTTGAATCCAAGATCGAACAGCTGTTCGCCGGCGCGCAAGGGGTGATCTGCATGGGCGGCTACAACACATTTTGCGAGGTTCTGTCCTTTGATAAACCCGCCGTAATCGTGCCGCGCACTGTGCCACGGCGCGAACAATACATCCGCGCTGAACGGGCCGAACAACTGGGACTGACCCGCATGATAGACGAAGACCGCGACGGCATGACGCCCGCCGCAATGATCAAAGCGATCCGTGGATTGCCCACCCAAAACCCGCCCTCGGCGCACCATCACAACGGCCTTCTGGACGGGTTGGATTATGTCTGTGGTCGTGTCGACACGCTGATCAAATCATGAGCGCGCCTTTAACAGTGATCGTCAAAGGCTGGCCGCGCCTGTCGGAAACTTTTATCGCTCAAGAGCTGTTGGCACTGGAACAATCGGGTCAAGTGTTCGACATCTGGTCATTGCGCTTTCCTACCGACAAAAAGACCCATCCGCTGCATGATAAAATCAAGGCCAATATCCGCTATTTGCCTGAATACCTGCGCCAAGAACCCCTGCGTGTACTACGCGCCTACCTGAAAGTGCGTAAATTTGCGGGCTTCAAACAGGCGCAGGCCTTATGGCGGCTGGACTATGCCCGCGACAAAACCCGCAACCGCATTCGGCGTTTTGGGCAGGCCTGTGTTCTGGCAGCGGAAATGCCTGTCGAAACGCTCGGCCTTTACGCCCATTTCATGCACACCCCCTCTTCTGTTGCCCGCTACGCCGCCGTGATGCGCGGCTTGCCGTGGGCGTTTTCGGCTCATGCCAAAGACATCTGGACTTCGCCTGAATGGGAGAAACGCGAGAAGCTCTCTGCCGCTACAAATGGCGCAAACTTCGGGGCCACCTGCACTGGATCAGGGGCCGCGCATCTGCGCGAATTGGCCGACACGCCTGACCGGATGCATTTGATTTATCACGGGCTAGACCTAAGTCGTTTCCCCGAGCCCCCCAAACGCGCTCCGACCCCAAAAGGCAGCATTCGTCTGCTGTCCGTTGGCCGTTTGGTCGAGAAAAAGGGCTTTGACAATCTGATCGACGCGCTGGCCCTGTTGCCTGCCGATCTGGATTGGCAATGGATTCACATTGGCGGTGGCGAGTTGAATGATGTGATGCAAAAACGCGCCGTTGACGCTGGAATTTCGGATCGTGTTGAGTGGCTAGGTGCGCTAAACCAACCCGAAGTCATCAACCAAATGCACAGTGCCGATATCTTTGTTTTGCCCAGCCGGATCGCCAAATCCGGTGACCGTGATGGGTTGCCCAACGTGTTAATGGAAGCCGCCTCGCAGCGTTTGGCAATAATCTCGACTCCGGTCTCGGCGATCCCCGAATTCATTGATGACGGTGTACATGGCATCCTGTCTGACGATGCGCCACAACCCTTGTCCGAGGCGATCTATACCCTCGCTATGGACCCGATAAAGCGCGCCGAATTGACCGAGGCTGCCAACGCACGGCTGAAAAAGGAGTTCACGATGATGCCGGGGATCAACCATCTAAACGGGTTGCTGCGCAAAATGTGCGGGCAGGCTTAAATCATGGGCCGTTTTGCGTTCTATGCCCCCTTAAAACCGCCTACGCACCCAACACCGTCAGGGGACCGTCAAATGGCGCGCGCTTTGATGGCGGCCTTGGGGGATGTCGACCTGGTGAGCGAACTGCGCCTTTATGACGGCGCGGGTGATGCGGCGTTGCAATCAGACCTGCAAAATCAAGCCAATGCCGAGGCAGAACGCCTGATTGCCGTGGGTTCAAAATGGCAGGCATGGGTCACCTACCACAACTATTACAAAGCCCCCGACATCCTTGGCCCGCGGGTCAGCCGCGCCCTGAACATCCCCTATATTCAAATCGAATCCACCCGATCCCTCAAACGCCTGACGGGTCCTTGGGCCAAATTTGCCGCCCTTTCCGAAGCAGCCTCCGATCATGCTGATCTGATCTTTTACTTCACGGATCGGGACTTTGTCGCGCTTGAACAACACAAACCCGCGTTGCAAACACTCACCAAATTGCATCCGTTCCTGCCGATCAAAACCCTACCCAAGGCTGCGCTCTTGGATAGCAAAACCATCCTGACGGTCGCCATGCTGCGCGCCGGTGACAAACAGGCCAGTTACGAGATCATCGCCCAAACCTTGCCCCTGCTCACCACCCCCGATTGGCATCTGAACATTGCGGGCGACGGGGCTGCGGCGGCGCAAATAAAATCACTTTTTGCGCCGTTCAAAGACCGCATCACGTTCTTGGGGCAATTGGATCGCGCTGGCCTGACCGCGGCCTATCAACACGCAAGCGCTCTGCTGTGGCCCGGCGTGAACGAGGCATTTGGCATGGTCTATCTTGAGGCCCAAGCGGCGGGCGTACCTGTGGTTGCCCAAGACCGGATGGGCGTGCGCGATGTAGTGCATCCAGATGGTTTGGTCCCCGCGGAAAAGGGGGCCGCAGGGATGGCTAAATCATTGGACAATTTGCTGCGCTCAAGAACGCAGACCCAATCCCGTGGCAACACCGCTCGCGACTTTGTTTTGCAAAATCATCTGCTGGACACCGCCAACGGGGTTTTATTGACTGGCGTCGAGCGCTTGTTGGCAGGACCAAAGCGGCCACAACCAGACATCGCTTAGTCAGACAAGCCACCGCATAAACGGCTCCCTTTGGACCGCACACATTTACGTCCCGGCATCCCTGCCACGGGGGCCATGCCGACGTTAATCTTGGTGGCTCCGACGGTCACGATTGCATCCGCCCTACGCGTCGCATCAGATGCGTCGGTCGCATCAGCGGCCTCGTCAGGCTTAGCGAAACCGCCCATCAAGCGCCCCATGTCTTTCAAAGCGTTTTCCGCAGCCTGCCCCTCGTCACGGATCGCATTGCGTTTTTGCTCCAAAATGTCCTGTGCTGT
>Ga0209633_10000448_pt1 | contig 48330 bp, 41 predicted proteins | sample Cruoilmetagenom1_FD_187290 | JGI IMG/M metagenome (GOLD analysis project Ga0209633, IMG submission 187290) | Oil polluted marine microbial communities from Coal Oil Point, Santa Barbara, California, USA - Sample 1 (SPAdes) (version 2) | ecosystem: Environmental > Aquatic > Marine > Oil seeps ... | reverse complement strand
TATTGATTTATTGAAAACTCTCGTACCTCGAGTTTCCAACAAGTCAACATCAAATAATCATCATCATAAAATATTAAATTTAGAAAAAAGTCTACTTTAGCATTGTCTTAAAAAGGGGGATATTACAAGCAATATTTAATGTGGTATTTATATTTCAAAAACAAAGAATAGGTTTTATTAGTCATAAACTTACCAGTAATGAAAAAAGGACTCTCAAAGAAAGTCCTTTTCATTACTGTATAAGATTAATCTTATCACTAATAAGTTGCTCCTCAGCAGAGCTTATGTCCTTTTCAGATTAACATCTGGAATATAAAAAATAATTCTCTGAAAATCACCAACTATTTTTGACCACATTACCCCAAAAAAAAACCGCCAATTTCTTGGCGGTTTCTCTTAATTATTGAATTAATTATTCTAATACTTAATAGTTTTTTTACTAACCACTGAGCCATTTTCTAAATTAGCCTCGATCAATAAAACTGTACCATCTTTAATGGTATTCGTATTTAAACTAAATGATTTTTTATTAGGTTTTTCTTGTAACAACATTCTACCTAATAAATCATATACCTTAATATTATTAACAGCTTTACCCGAATTTATTTTTAAATTTCCAATCTCGTTAGAGATGACAAATTCGTTATTGGCAATTACATCATCAACATCTAACGCTGCACCTGCAAATTGTAAAGTAAATCTGTTTTTAAATTCACCAGTTGTTGTTTGTTCAAAAGTATAATCACTATCTTTTAAATTGTGAGTTATACCTAATAAATTATCAACCAAATAAACATCACTATCTTTTAATGTACCTTCTATTTGGTCAATACCTATATTAAAAGTTTTTGCTACTTCTGTATCAAATCCTAGAACAACAGTTTTATCTGCCGTAAAAGCACTTAAACCTTGAATAACATATTTACTATTTTCTATTTGTGAATAAAAAGTAATAGGATTACCAGCTTTTAATTTTAAACCATCAAAACTTCTATCTTTACCATCCGTTGCACCATCAAAAAATCCTATTAAAATTTGACTAAACCCACCATCATTGGTAGTTAAATTCAACCAAACTCTATCTTTTTCTTCTTTATTTGCATCTTGTTTTTTTGAAATGTTCTGTTTAAAGAATTGAGAATTTTCGCCTGGAATAACATCATCATTTTCAAAAGTAACAAAACTTTGATTACCAGTAGTTCTTACCATAAACCCTTGACCACTTGCTAAGTGACCATTCGGAACTTCACCTCCTGAACCTGCAGCAACTCCTCCTGTTCCAACTGAATAAGAAGCATAATCTGCTGGGTCAAATATACCACCAGAATTTACTGTTGCATGATTCCATAAATAAATAGTTCCTTCAATGTTAGCATGCTGTGAATCACTTAGAAAAGAATCTAAAAACAAAGCAGCTGGATAAGGGTTACCTAACAAATTAAAATTATCATTTTCAGGATCTACATCGAGTGAACCTTTATAATGAACAGGAATTGTTATAGTTCCATTATTTGGTACTCCAACAAATGAAACAGATTGAATTCCTGCAGAAGCGCCTTCTACCGAATAACCTCGAGCAATTTGCATTGAACCACTAGCAACAAACCAATGTTCATATTCTGTCCCAGCCCATTGTGCATTTACTGAAGCGCCATCTAAAAAGAAAATTCTATTTGGATCAACACCTGAAAAAACAGTGCCTAAATTACTATTATTTACGGGCGAAGACCAGTAGGTATTATCATGAATATCATTTAATGAGGTTGAATTCTCGTTTTTTGTTATATTCCCTATAATAAGTGCATTTGGGTCATAAGTTACCAAGGACTCTTGATCACCTAAAGTAAAAGGAGCGTTTATTGTTAAGTCATTATGAACAATAACACTTTCTTCAGTACCGCCATCAAAATTTACATTTGCATTTATTGTTAAACTACATACTTCAATAGTACCATCACTTGCTGAATATGGTGATGCGATAACACCATTTCTAGTATAATCCGCCAAACCATTATCCCAAGTAGAACCTGTCCAAGTTGTGACACCTATAAACTGAGTTCCTAAGGCAATATTTGAGTTTACATCTGCAGCATCAACAATAGCTGAAGAGCCTAAGTCTATCCAATTGTTAATATCAAAATCTACTTCCGGTAATTCTGATACACAACCTCCTCTAATAAATGATGTTCCTTGTCCCCATCTACTTCCATCTGCATTACCTATCATATCTTGGCGATTACCATAACTTGTACCATCATCAGTCAATGAAATAATTATGGCATCATTTCCTGTAAAATCACATACTGGTGTTTCGATTTGAGTAGCTCCTCCTATATTTCCACCACTTGGTGTAACTGGAATTGCAACTTTTTTAAATAATAATACTTCATCAATTGCCATTGCAGGAATTGGCTCACTTGCAGTTGGCGACACTAAACCTATAACAGGTAAAATAGAATCATCATATAAACATAAAAAATAATCTCCAGCGGTAATAGATGCTCCAGATATATTTTTAATTTCAATCCATTGATTGTCTCCACCGCCTTCATAATATTGTGTAATCATCAAATCTCCCGTAATTGCAACAGCTGAACTTTCGCCCATTATTCCAAATTGATAAGGATCAGACGTATCTGTATCAGAGTGGTTAATTTGAACCATTCCTGTATAAACACCTGTAACAGTAGATAAAAAGGCCACATTAAATGTTGTTGAAGTGCCAGGTGCTAAAGTTATTGGACTTGGGTCATTATCTAAAGCAAATTCATTTGGTGGTCCTCCAAAATTAACAACCGAAATACTTGATATATCCAGGTTAGCATCACCACTATTAAAAATTGTATACGTATGTGTTTTAGATATGCTATTTTGAATGATTCCAAAATCTGTAGCATCTATAATGTCATTGTTAAAGTTGCCATTTGTAATAAGTACACCTGTTGTTTCATCACCGGCACCATAAACTTCTATTGTTGGGTCATTACCTGCAGGGATACCTTCAGCTGTTAGGTTAACTACATAATTTTCTTCATCTAAGTCATCACTAACTATACCCACCAAAACACTTTGAGTACCTGTATTTTGTGGATCAAATATAACTTCAAAAACATGTTGTGAACCCGGAGTTAAAACAATTGAATTTTGAGGTGGAAACCCACCACTAGGAATACCACCTGTTATCATTTCAAAATCAGTAGTGTTTTGTGTAAAATCTGTGTTATACAAAGCATTATTAGTAATAGTCAAATTACTATCTCCTAAATTTTCAATAGTAAAAGTTTTCGTTACTGGAGAACCTATAGCTACTTGTCCGAAATCGGTATCATCAGCAACAATAGGTGTATTACCACTTGGAATAGATTGACTATTACCTGTTACGTTTATTTCTGGACCAGCAGCAGCTGTTGGTGGTGGTACGTCAATCATCCAATTTTTTGCTATTAAATTGTTGTAGGCAACTAATGAAGCTGTTGTTAGAGTTCCTACATTATTTGTAATTTGTAAATCTCCATTAGACTCTCCATTAGCATCTAAATCATTTACTATCTGATCTAAAGCTACTGTGGTTAATGCTGCATTATTTATTTGTAATGTTGTTAATAAATCATTTTGTGATATATCTAAACTTACTATATCTGTACTTAATGCATATAACTTGGTCAATCCTATTAACGTAGATACATCTAAGGTTGTTATTGGATTATTTCTTACATTTAAATTTGTTATGTTAACTCCATTGGTTACATCTATCGAGGTTAACTCTGCTGAAGTTACCCAAAACCTTGTCAACCCTGAAAAGCCATCAACATTCGAAACTGTAATAGTAATTGGACTACCATCATTTGACTCAAAATTAAATATTGGAACATCATTTGTATCTGCAATAAGAGGAACTCCTCCATTTAACACACTATTTGTAGCCTCCCAATGTAATAAAGCTCCCGAATTTAAATTCGCCTGTAATGAACTTGTCCACCCAGAATCTACTGAATTTGTAGTCATTGTGATTGTTGTTACAGGTAAATTCGTTGTTACATTTTGTGTATTACTTGCTGTACTTTCATTCCCTGCAGCATCTAATGCTGTAACATAAAAATCATAATTCGTACCCGGTGTTAAACCAGTAACATTATAGGTTAAAACATTTCCTAAAGTAACTTCTAAAACTGCATCTTTATAAACATTATACTCTGTTACTCCTATATCATCTGTTGCAGCTGTCCAATCTAATGTCAAACTCGTTGTTGCTACATTAGTCGGAGTATTTAAAATACCAATTGTCGGTGGAGTAATATCAGCTGGAGCGGATACATCAATTGTCCACCCTTTACCTATTAAATTGTCATACCCTGGTTGAGCCGAAAAACTTAATAGATCACCTGTACTTTGATTTGTAATTTGTAAATCTCCATTAGACTCTCCATTAGCATCTAAATCATTTACTATCTGATCTAAAGCTACTGTGGTTAATGCTGCATTATTTATTTGTAATGTTGTTAATAAATCATTTTGTGATATATCTAAACTTACTATATCTGTACTTAATGCATATAACTTGGTCAATCCTATTAACGTAGATACATCTAAGGTTGTTATTGGATTATTTCTTACATTTAAATTTGTTATGTTAACTCCATTGGTTACATCTATCGAGGTTAACTCTGCTGAAGTTACCCAAAACCTTGTCAACCCTGAAAAGCCATCAACATTCGAAACTGTAATAGTAATTGGACTACCATCATTTGACTCAAAATTAAATATTGGAACATCATTTGTATCTGCAATAAGAGGAACTCCTCCATTTAACACACTATTTGTAGCCTCCCAATGTAATAAAGCTCCCGAATTTAAATTCGCCTGTAATGAACTTGTCCACCCAGAATCTACTGAATTTGTAGTCATTGTGATTTGACTTTGTACAGCAACGGAAGTAATGACTATAATAAAAGTGAAAAGTAATTTTTTCATCATAAAAGAATTTATTTTATTTCAAATTGAGTAACAAATATATATATATTTGAGTATTATTATTGATTATTTAACGGATTTTCTATTATTTTATTATAAAACGCTTATAGCGTCTCAAACTATTTTGAGCTATACAAAAAGTAATGTGTCTTTTTCCTATTATAATTTAATATGAAAGGTTAATTCTGAAGTGATTTTTATCTATACCAAGGGTTTTTTTTATTTTTCTCTCCATATCCATACCCATACCCATATCCATAAGCCCCTTTACTGTGATCTGATCCATTTATTAAAATGGCCATATTAGATAATTTTTTTTCTTTGTGAAGTTTTTCCGGTATATGAAGCATCCTCTTATCTAAATAGTTTGCTTTAATTACATATAGTGATAAATCTGCAAATTTACTAATTTGAATAGTGTCGGTTACCATTCCTACAGGCGCAGTATCTACAATAATATATTCATATTTATCATTTACATATTCAAATAACTCTTTAACTCTTTTACTCATCAATAATTCAACTGGGTTTGGTGGAATATCTCCTGAGTTTATTATATGTAAATTATCAAACATAGTATGCTTATCAATAATATCTTTTACCGACAATTCTTCATTTTTAATATAATTTGTAACACCTAACATATCTTCTAAACTCAGATATTTAGATATTTTTGGAGCCCTTAAATCCATAGCTAAAAGCAAAGTCTTTTTTCCAGAAATAGCTAGAGAGGAAGCTAAATTTATAGAAACAAATGTTTTACCTTCTCCCCCCTGAGTAGAGGTTACAAAAACCACCTTACCTTTACCCTTACTGTCAAGCATAAAATTAATATTAGTTCTTATATATCTAAATGCTTCAGCATTATTGGAGTTATCAACATCAGAAATATATAAATTCTTTTTTGACGAACTCAAAGGAATATCTCCTATATAGGGAATTTTTAATTTTTTAATATCATTCTCATCATGAACTTTTGTATCCAATAGATCCTTAAAATAGATAATTAAAAACGGAATTAATACACCTAAAATAACAAAACCTAAGTACGTTATCATTTTTTTTGGAGAAACCTTTCTTCCATTACTATATGCTTCATCAATTATTTTAGCCTTTTCAATATTAACAGCATTAGACAGGATTGACTCTTCTCTTTTTTGTAATAAAAATAAATATAATGCATTTTTAGTTTCTTGCTGCCTAATAATATCTTTAAACTCTCTTTCATTTTTTGGTACAGAAGCAATTCTAGAACTAATCTTACCACTTTGCCTACTTAAGGCATTAATCTGTATTTGCAATGAGGTTAATAATGTATTTAAACTACTTATTAAATTATTTTTTACAACATTTAATTGAGAATCAATATTAAGTATTATAGGGTTCTTTTCACTAGAGCTTTTTAAAATCCTATTACGCTTTAAAACTAAATTATTGTATTCGGTTATCATACCAATAATAGAAGGGTCAGACAAACCAATATTTCCAGGAAGCAATTCTCCACTACGGGTTCTATTTAATTCATCAAACATTAAACTGGCTAATTCTCTTTGTGTATTTGCAGCTATCAACTCATTCTCATTAGCTGAAGAAGATTGTAAAAAAATACTTTTCCCACTCTCTACATCTACCATTCTATTTTTTGTTTTGAATTGCTCTGCAGTACTTTCTATTGCGGTAATCTCTGTTGAAATTAAGGCTACCCTATCATTCAAGAAATTTGTTGTCGCCTTAGAGATTTCATTTTTATCATTTACCCCGTCAGCATTATACTGATCTATCAAATTATTAACAATAGCTATTCCCTTTTTAGTTACAGATTCATCTAATGAAATTGTAAGAACTTTAGAGACTTTTTCATTAATTGGTTCAATATTTAGTTTTGTCAAATAATTATCAATTACAGACACTATTGGGCTAATTGTTATTAATATTTTTTTATCAACAATATCTTCAGTAAAGTGATTATTTAGGTCAATACTAATCACTCGATTATCTATATTCTCTTTATTTCCTATGTTTGCTTCAAAATTTTCTCCAAAAATTTTTAACCCTTGAGATACCTCATCAAATCCAAAAAATTCAAATTTATTTTTAGATTTTATGTGTATCATAAAATTTGTTCCAATACGATTAATCGTACTTGAATCAGATTTAATATGTAATAAAACCGGAAAGTTAGGGTACTGCTCTTTATCGTAAGGTGATTCATCAATAAAATACCTTGTATTTAATTTTAATTCATCAACAACTTTTGTCATTAACCTTCTTGATTTTAATATTTGAATTTCATTTTCCAAGCTATTATCTCCAGAAGAAAATAAACCTAAATCTTCAAACGAAGATAAATCATTAATTGAATTCCCTTTTTCTTTTTCTTTAATTAAAATACTTGCATTTATATTATATTGAGGAACTTCATACCTTAATTTAAAAAAAGCTAAAACCCCAAACACCAATACACATAAAACAAACCATTTGAAATGTATTAGATATTTTTCAAAAACATCTCTAAAACCGACTGATTCATCAAAACTACTATCAGAAAACTCATTAAATTGATCAAATTCCATAAAAAAATAATATTATAATATAATAACGTTTAAAAATAAAAAAATTGTAAAAATAAAAAATACTTAGAAAGAATGAAACCCACGATACGATTTGCTCTAAAGAGAGTTGAAACATGAAACCCCAAGGCATAAACCTAGGGAATCCCTTTCCACTAATTAGATACTAGATACATTAAAAGAGAACCTATTTATCTTTAAGCACTTCTTTTGTGCTTAAAGATAATATTATAAATCGCAGAGAAAAAATATTTTGTATCTGTAGAATATGGGTTACTAATCTTTTCTTCCAAATAATCTTTTTCAGCTTGAAGTACACTCATGACATTACCATTACGATTTAACGCAACATACGGTGGAATACAACCTGGTAATTGAGTTAGTCTTAATTTTTGCATTTCTTTAGGTATATCTTGAAAATATCTTTTAGATACTGGACGTATACCTACCAATTTCATGTCTCCTTTAATAACATTTATTAATTGAGGTATTTCATCTAACCAAAATTTTCTTATAAACTTACCCCACACTGGTATTCTAAAGTCTTCTGCTGGTTTTCCAGATTCAGCATAACCATGGGCCTTTAAAACATAATCCTGAAGATATTCACTATAAGGGTGCATTGTTCTAAATTTATAAACTTTAATAATTTCACCATTTTTACCAAGCCTTGGCATTTTATATATAGGGCCATAACTTGGGTTCAAATCAAAAGTGGGCTTGTTTTCTTTTTTAACAATAAAATATAACAATCCATTAATAGATTTATAATCCATTATTTTAAAGCCACTACTTACCAGTCTACCAAGACCTTCAGCTTTTGATAACAATCTATCTTTTCCGTTAGTATAATTAAAATAATGTCTTTTTGTCATTTCTAATTTTGGTATAATCCTTTTTATCAAAAATTCTAAACCAAAATAAATGTTATTTATTACAGGAATCTTATCTATGAACATTCTTTGCCTTCTAGCTGTAAATGTTTCTAAGCACCCAACAAAAACGCCATTATTTGGTAGTTTAGAATTAACTTTTTCAAAATACTTATTGATATATCTAATATCATTAACTTTTTCTAAACAAATTATATTATCAATTAAATTAGTTTTATCCAGTTTTATACTATTTGACTTTGTAACTATTAAGTTGTTATTATTAGAAAAATCAATAAAATTTTCTAAATAATTAAATGTCAAGTTATTTGATATTTTTGAAAAAAGAAGCTTACTTTTTGTGTAATTTGACTTTAACTTTTTTAGATTGCTTAATTTGCTCTTTCTTAAATCTAAGAATTTTTGGCTCCAACCTAAAAAAGTATCGTGGGGAATATTTTCTCGTTTACATATTTCAGCTATACTTGTTTCTCCACTTTTTCCTTCAATTACAATCCTAAACTTTTCCTCATCAGTAATTTGACTTAATCGTTTTGATTGAGTTGAAAATTCTTTTAGATTATTATTTAAGAAATCTTGTGTCCAATTATCAAAAACTTCCATAGAAATACCTTCTCTTAAGCATACTTCTTTAATTGATTTTTTGTTACTTTGCCCTTCTATTACAAGGCTAATTTTTTCTTTATCGCTAAAGTGTTTTTCATCTTTATTAAAATTCCAACTATTTCGATTAGTTAAAAAATTATCTTTATAACTTTTCTGTTTTAAGTAATTTAATAAGGTAGGAGTTTGTAATTTTGTTATCATAGCAATTTTATTTAGGGGTTAATAAAATTTAATTTTTTTTCCCCAAAAAAAACACTAATTTCAAATAACTCTTTGCGAGATAATTCAATTAATAAATATGGCAAAACATTTAACTGTCTTTTCTCATATTTAATTTTAGTCCGAGGGGATAAAATAAACATCTATTATTTTTATTCTTTTTCTTATTCTATTTGTTACAAATATACATATTATCTTTTAAATACACTGTATTATATTTAACTTATTAGAGTTCAGTAAAATAGAAATCTCTTATTAATCTTTATTAGTTTAATATTTTAAAGTAATCTATTTAAGCCATTTTCTATTTTATATACAAATGGTAGGTTTATTTTTGAAAACATACCATTTTCTATAAGCTCTCCTCCAAAGGCTGATTTGTATTCTCTTAACCTGTTTTCTTTATCCTTAATTCCTGCACCACCATAATCAAATACTTTTAGGTTGTTTTCTAATCCATATTTCATCGTTGCCCAATTCGAAACACTCATTGGAGATTGCTTTTTATATTCTACATTTAAACCTCCTCCAAACCAACCATAAATTACTTTTTCATCCATTAAAAAAATTTCTCCTCCTATAACTTTATCATTATGTATAACTGCAGTAAGCCCAGCTTGTTTTAAAACAAGAAGGTTCATTAAAAAACTTAAATCCGGTAAGGGAAGAAGAAAATCATTGAAGTTTTTTAAATAAATTATTTTAATCACATCAAAAACTCCTTTAATATTTCCGTGCGTTTTATCGTGAGAAATTTGAATATCCTCCTTCAAAGCTCTTCGAATTTGTTTTCTTTTATTTCGATTAAACCTACTAAAAACTTCCTTCTCTGTAGTTAAGCTTACAACATAATTAACCTTTGGGGTGTATCTCCATTTATTTTTTGCAAAAATTTCTTTGAAACTTTCATCTAAATAAAGGTTTCGAAACTCAATGTACTTAGATTTAAGTTTTAGATACTTTTCAATTCTTGGCAATAAATAATTAAGGATTTCCCTTTTATTTTTATTTTCATTTATTAGAGGGCCTCCATAAATAATTGCACTTTTACTCTGGAGTTTTATTCTCCCTTTACCTTTAAAAACTATAGCTCCAGTACAAAAAGACAAACATTCTCCAGTATCAGATTCTAATAAAAATATAAATGATGTACTACTTTTATTGCTCCTCCAAAATTCAAACATTTCAAATGTTTGGTATATATTAAAATTGGTATGAGTTGAATAAAAGTTTATCCATTTTTTTTTATTAAGATTTTTAATATTACTATAGAATTTATACTTTTTCAAATTCATTTTCGATGAATTTAATATTATTAGAAATTATTTTTAGACAACATAAAAAATATTATTGTCAATTTAATTAGTTTTTACACGCTTTAAAACACAATAAATATTATATGTAAAAAACTCTTTCAAAAAAGGCAGATAAGAGAGTAAGTTAAATATTTTCATCCCCAATTTATCGCTTTGATTTGTTCTAAAATCAATGACCTTTAATCCTTCTGTATTATTAAAAACCTGTTTATATGCCTTTAATGAATACCCGTTCAACCCTAAATCAGCTATACTTTCGATATTATTATTTCTATTTTTATTAATCTTTTTTATAAAATAATTTTCTGATAACATAACATGTGTCCAAGGTAATTTATGTTTCAATCTATTATAATCACCCCAAGGACTATTATACAATGGTCCAAAACCTGTAACGATTCTTCCTCCATTTTTTAGTTTATTCTTCATTTCAACTAACAAAATATCCAAATCTAAAATATGCTCAAAAGCAGCCATAGAAATAATCATATCAAAATGATTATTTTTAATATCTTTTAGATCAATAGTCTCAAAAGATACTTTTTTGTCAATTCAGGAAAATTACTCTTTAAGTTTCTATTAGCAAAACTTATTAATTCTGAATTTAAATCTATTCCAACTATTTCTTTTGCTCCTTTTAAAGCTAAATCTATAGAAAGTGCCCCATGTCCACATCCTAAATCAAGTATTTTTAAACCTTCATATTGTATCTCAGAAAACCTATCAAAGAAAATTGGGTTTTTAATATTTCTTCTTATCTGAAAATATTCATTCATATTTTTTTCCATCATGATATTTTTAAAGCTATACGATTTAGTATTTTATTGTAATAATTAAAATTTTAACTTTATAGGAATAAAATCTTGATAGTGCATTATTTTCATTTATTTAAATAAGTTTATCTTGATAATTTCTGACTTTAGTCAGAAACTCCTTTTAAGAAAATATTACATAACTTTCTTAAAAAAAATTATCTTTTAAGACTATTTTTTAACCACCATTCAGTAAAATTTTGAGCAGTTGCCTTATGTCCATATTTAGTAAAATGATCATAAAAAACATCATTTCCGGATTCTTGTATTTTTATTAAATTCGAAGTAGGATCTATAAAAGTTATTTCATTCTTAAGACAAAAATTTTCTAACCAAGGCTTCCATGTATCTTGTTCCATTGTGGGTTTATCAATGTCACTTGGTATATACAAAATCAGAAAATCTTTTTGATTTTTTTCTACATGTTTCTTCCAGTTTAAAATAACAGTTTCCTCAAGTTTCATTGCATTGAACTTCAAAGAGTCTGGCCAAACAGACGGTTTATCTCCAACATCTAAATCAGGAGGATAAATAATGGTTCCATGTTTTATATTTGTATCATTAATAACTCTCTTCTCATTATTTATATTTATATCAACACCTTCTTGATTCAATAATTTAATTCTTTCTGAAAGAGTTGCAAACACTAAAAATTTAGAAGTTAGGTAATCAAAAAACTTAAAATAAAATTTTGTTCTATTTTTTCTTAATTCTTTAAATGAGTTATCAACTTTCAATTTATTATTCTCTAAATAAGGGTATGGTCTATAAGGAGTTTTTCTTATTACCTTTATCTGATCTCCCAAATCATTCCCAAAAAAAACATAAACAATTACATCTAAGTCGAAAAAATCTACCCATTTATTATATGTTAAATAAGATTGGTATGTACTATAACCACTTACTCCAAATGATAAGGTTTCTATTTTATTTTTTTTTAACCTATCTTGAATAAGATAATGAAAAGTTTCTTCTAATGGCACCTGAATTGCTTGTGTATACGAGTCTCCAAAAAAACCTATTCTTATAAAATCTTTTTTCTTCTCTTTAGCATAATCTTTATCATAATAACCCCACCTATTTATCTTTCTTTTCACAAAATCACCTCTTGTGTTTCGATAAAAATTTGTTGAATTTGGATAAAACCCTCCACCAGTTAAAGTGTCATACTTTTTTACATCATATCTTATTCCTGAAATTGGAACCAATCGCAAAAAAATTTCAGAAATTGCTAGTATTGCAATTATTGAAATAAAAAAAGCAATCAATGAAAATAAAATATTTTTCTTTTTTGACTTTGTTTTCATTAATTAATCTAATTTAAATTCTTCTTTCCAATTGGAATCATTTGAAAAATTTTCCTGTTGTTTTTTATCGAATATATAGTTGCCTATAACCAAATAATCCATTTCTGTTCTCATAAAACATCTATATCCATCATTAGGAGTACAAACTATTGGTTCTCCTCGAACATTAAAACTAGTATTTACAACAAGCCCATATCCTGTTTGATTCTTAAACTCATTAATCAAAGTCCAGTATCTATAATTTGTATTTTTATTTACGCTTTGTATTCTAGCAGAGTTATCAATATGTGTAATTGCTGGTAAATCTGAACGAAGGTGATACAATCTATCATAAAGCTCCATTTCGTTATAGTTATTAGGCAAAGCCTTTAACCTTTCTTCTTTTACAGGAATAACATGTAACATATAAGGAGATGGTCTATCTAAAACAAAGTATTCTTGAATATCTTCTTCTAGAACAGATGGAGCAAAAGGTCTAAAGCCTTCTCGATACTTTATTTTCAGGTTCATCTTTTTTTGCATTTCTGGACTTCTGGCATCACCAAGAATACTTCTGTTACCCAATGAACGTGGGCCAAATTCCATTCTTCCTTGAAACCATCCTACTACATTTCCTTCAGAAAGTTTTTTTGCAACAATTTTTGTTAAATCAGTAAAATCTTTAAAGTATTCATATTTAGCATCATACTTTCTAATTACGCCTAAAATATCTTTATCCTGAAACTCGGGCCCCAAATAAGCTCCATTCATTGAATCTAGACCAGTATTAACATTTCTTTTTTCTCCTTTCCACAAATACCAACCCAAATAAGCTGCACCTAATGCACCTCCTGCATCACCCGCAGCAGGTTGTATCCATATATCTTTAAATAATTTTGATTCTAACAATTTGCCATTTGCAACACAGTTTAAAGCTACTCCACCTGCCATAACCAAATAATCACTATTAGTTAACTTTTTAGCTGTTTTTGCTAATTTCAAAACTATTTCTTCTGTAACTTGTTGAATTGCTAGTGCCATATTCATATAAACTTGAGAAATTTCAGATTCGGCACTTCTTGGAGGAATTCCAAATAAACTAGTCCACTTTTTATTGTTAGTCATTTTTAATCCTGTAGCGAAATTAAAATACTTCATGTTTAGTAAAATAGATCCATCTTCACGAATATCTACTAAATCACTTAATATTTTTTCTCTAATTTCCTTTGTTTGTGTAGATGTAGTAATACCATAAGGCGCTAGACCCATTAATTTGTATTCACCACTATTAACTCTAAAACCAAGATAATAGGTAAAAGCAGAATACAATAAACCCACTGAATGTGGGAAATGCAATTCCTTTATCATCTTTATATTATTACCACTCCCATATCCAATAGTAGTAGTAGCCCATTCACCTACTCCATCTACAGTTAAAATAGCTGCATTTTCAAAAGGGGAAGGGTAAAATGCACTTGCGGCATGTGATAAGTGATGTTCTGGAAACAAAAGAGGTAATTTTTTGCTACCTATTTTTAGAAGTTCATCTCTTAGCATTTTTTTCATGAATAGTTTTTCCTTTATCCAAACAGGAATAGCAGAAAGAAAACTAACTAATCCCTTAGGAGCAAATGCGTGATATGTTTCTAGAAGTCTTTCAAATTTAATATATGGCTTATCATAAAATATAATAGCCGTTAAGTTATCATATTCTATTCCTGCCTCATTTAAAACAAATTTAGTTGCATTTATTGGAAAAGAAGAATCATGTTTTATTCTAGTAAAACGCTCTTCATGAGCTGCAGCAATTATTTCTCCATCAATAATAAGAGCTGCTGCACTATCGTGATAATAGGCTGAAATACCTAATATTGCAATTGACATAAATCTATATTTTTGTGTTTAAAAAAGTGTGTAAATAAATGGTGCTATTGCTGATCCACTTGTTAAAACAATTAGCACACCAAATAATAGTAGCACGATGATTATTGGTAACAACCAAAATTTCTTTCTTACCTTTAAAAATGACCATAAATCTTTTAAAAATTCCATAGCAAATCTTTTTTATATAATTAATAAGGGGTTTCAATATCTTTAGATATATAATTATAGTTTCTTGACTTCATCACTGAAGATTTTTCTTTTTTAAAATCTAATAATTGCAATGAATCTTTACCTAAAAGCTTTCGTACTATTCCAACAGGAACAACAAAAACAATATATACAATTGATAATAATACTTTTGACACTATACTTCCTAATAATTGGGAAAATCCTAGCCAAATTACAGCAAAGTAATAATAAAACATTGGATAGGTCATATTCATTATCAAAACTGGGATTGCAATTTTATAATAAAAACTATTATGGCTAAATAATCCTACTAAAAGTAAAATAAGTACCATGGCCATTCCTGTATCTGAAGCCTGTTTTTTAGAGATTGTTTTTGGAAAAAAAGTATTTATTCTATTCATGATATCTATTAAAATTTTAAGGATATGGTCTTCATTATTAAATAACGTAATTATTTCTATTTATTATAAAATTACTCATCAATAATTTTAATTAATTGATTAGCAATTTCTTCACCCACAGCTTTATGCGCTGCATGATTCCAATGCCCTCTCTTTCTTGTAACTTTCCATTCATTTGGATCATTACCTGATCTTTTCATTAAATCTAAGGTCTTACTTAAATCGATAAAAGAAAATCCATTGTCTAAACATAGTTTATGAAATTCTATTGGCCATTCTGATCCACTCCTATTAACAACAATAACTTTTTCAGAATCAAGCGTATTTATTATTTTAACTGTAACAGGATCTATATTATATTTTAAAACATCTTTTTTATTACTTTTACTTAATTCTTTTGGGGCTTTAATCCAATAATATATCTTATCAAAAAGGGTTTCTTGAATTGGTGTTTTTTTACTTTTTATCCTTCCATTATTAATCATGTTAATAATACTAGAATGTTGCATTAAAAACTTTGTATTTTTGAAATTATTAATATCTGAAATTGGAAAATCAAAAGAAATTACAATACTATCATTCTCTAATATGGTTTTTGGTCTTAAAGGGTATTTATAATTTGGCACTAAGTTAATTTCTGAAATCATATAAAGAATATAATCAGGATTAAATTTATCAACAAAAGTTCTATGATATGCATACATATTTCCAATATCAAAACCGCTCATTCCAAAATTCAAAAATTCAAAATCTTTTTCTGGAAATTGCTCTTTAAGGGTTTTTTCAGAAAAATTACCAAAATAATCTCGTTCAAAAACATGAAATGACTCTACATAAGAATCTCCTACAAGGGCAATTCTAATAGTGTTTTTTGATTTTTTTGACGAATTTGCTTCTCCTATATAGCGATATTTATTAAACTTTCCTATTCCAAAACCTTCATTAAAATATAAATATTTTAAATTTTTTCTTCTACCGCTTCCAATATCATCATAATACTCTTTTGATGAAACACTTGCAAGGTGACTAGTTCTAATAAATAATTCGCTTAATATCATCGTCAATAAAAATGCGCTACTAAATAATAGTATTTGTCTAAATTTATTCATTGTCTAAAATTGAAAATAGATAAAAGGCAAAGGGTCTGCTTGGAACATATAAATAAATGTTACAATAAGCATCGCAGAAAGAATCCCAATTTTAATTGCATTAGATTTAATTTTTAAAATATATGTATGACTTTCTGTTATGTATTCAAATAAATCAAATAAAACTATTAACACTAAATATGAAAATACTATTGTAATGAAAAGTAAAGAATACTCACTTGTTTCCCAATGAATTATTTTACTAAAAAACAACATAGTAGTATCCCATGATGTTGATCTGAAGAATATCCATGTAAACAAGACCAAAACAAATGTTATTAACATGTTAGCAATACTTTTAAAATCTATTTTTTTAATATTTTTTGTATTTAGCTTTTTCTTTCCTAAAATTATTTTATGGATTGAAAGATAAAAACCATGCAAACCTCCCCAAATAACAAAGTTCCAACTAGCCCCATGCCACAACCCTCCTAAAAGCATTGTAATCATTAAGTTAACATATGTCCTATATTTTCCTAATCGATTTCCTCCAAGTGAAATATATAAATAATCTTTTAACCAAGATGATAAAGAAATATGCCACCTTCTCCAAAATTCTGTAATATTCCTTGACAAGTAAGGTTGTTCAAAGTTTTTCATCAATTCAATCCCAAGTAATTTGGCTGTACCTCTAGCAATACGGCTATAGCCGGAAAAATCAGCATAAATTTGAATAGAAAATAAAACTAACGCGCTAATAACTTCAATAGACTTGTATAGCTCTAAATCTCCAAAAATATGATCAACATATCTTCCTGCTGTATCTCCTATTAAAACCTTTCTAAACAAACCAGTAATAATTAAAACAATTCCTTGCTTGATTTGTATTTTTGTAGGTGTTAATTTTTTTGTTAGTTGGGGTAATAAAGACTTTGCCCTTTCAATCGGCCCAGCTACTAACTGCGGAAAAAAGGCTACAAATAATGCGAAATCAATAAAATTATTTGTTGGTTCTAATCTTTTTCTATAAATATCGATTGTATATGATAGTGTCTGAAATGTATAAAAAGATATACCCACAGGAAGAATGATATTTAAATGTAAATAATCTGTATTCCATCCTATTTTTTCGCTAATATCTTTAAAGCTATCAACAAAAAAATTAAAATATTTGAAAAAACCAAGAATCCCAAGGTTTGAAATAAGACTAATTGTGACAAGTAATTTTCTTTTATTCTGCTCAACTGTTTTAAATAAAATTTGACCAATAAAAAAATCTATAATTGTAGATAAAGCTAGAAGTGAACAAAACCTCCAATCCCAATAACCATAAAAAAAATAGCTGGAAATTAATAAAAATACATTTTTACTACTTTTTGTAGGAAGGATGTAAAAAATGGGTAATACTACCCCAAGAAACATAAAAAAAATAAAAGAATTAAATAACATTTATTTTAATAATTTTAGGCAATACGGATGCATTATGATTTATTTTGATACAAAAAAATACTTTTTAATTAAATTTTTAGAATTTTGAAATAACAACTCTTTCATCCAAAAAAGTGAATTATGATGCCATCGCTGTGGATGAAAAGTAAACATAATTCTATCTGGTAATTCATTCTTTTTAAGAGCATCTATAATTTGGTTAGTCGAATGGTATGTTTGCTTAAACGAAGTATCTACTTTATCTCTAACACTAACTTTATGCCCATCCCAGCACCTACCAGTATCCGTTAAATAAAATATTTTATCAAAATCAACATCAAAATAAGGCTCTCCAATGATACCAAAATCTTTATAATTATAATCTTTCCAAAGATCCTTTGAATCATATTTAGACATTGGACTTCCATGCATGCATATTGTTGAAACTTGAGCAAGGTCTCGAAGGTTTGTCAAGTTTTTTTCAAAATCATGAATTCCTTTTTTAAAATCACCATTACAAGTAGTCAAATTCTCATAATGATATCCTATTTCATGCCCTAATGCTGCAATCTGAACAATTACATTTTCATCCCAACTCTCAGGAACTGCTCTAAAATAATAAGTACCATTAATACTTAATTCATTTTGAATTTCAGCCAATCGTAAAGAATTACTAGGTAATAAATCAACATCATGCCGTAAAATTATCACTTTTTCTTTTGGGTCTAATAAAAACTCATTAAACGTTTGAAATTCATATTCTGATAGTTTTAAAGCTGATAATAACTTTTTATATTGGGTAATTGTAAAATCCATATTCTAATAAATATAATTTGAAAATTTATTTACACTACAAGAGTTTAAAATTTCATCTGTAAACTCTCTAAAAAGAGGACCGTAAGCATATTGACCATCCATACCTTGACCTTCCACATTATATTCAATTAAAACAGCATTGCCCTCTCTGTCAATTGCTATATCCCATGATACAATTTTAAAGTAGGGTATTTGCTTATGTAAATGTTTTATTACTTTTTTTATTTTTTGATAATTAGGTATTTCAAAACCTTCTAATTTTACTTTTGAATCTGTTTCTAAAACAAACTCACCTGGATCAAAGTAGCCTTTCTCTCTTAATATACCATCTGGTTTAATAACACACCAAATACCACCTTTACTTGTATTATCGACAGTCGAATCCTTTCCTCCAATTCTAACAATATCTCTTAAAATTTCAACTTCCCCGTTAATTAATAAAGTAGTACTTCTAATGGTATTTACTGAACTTTGATTTAATAAGCTCATTTGTTCATGTTGTTCTAAAAACTCTTGGATAATAAAGTCCTTTTTATACAACTTTATCAAGTTTCCAACTGATAATTCATTATAATCAGTTTTATTATCTTTTAATTTAAATACTATTATATTATTTCCGCCAAAAGAATCCATTGATGGTTTTATAATCAATTTTGAAAATTCATTACAAATTTTCAATACTTCATCAAATTGAATAATTTCATTTGTCTTACTATCATAAAAAAAACCATTAATATTTTTAATTATTGTTTTGGGTTGCTTTACATTATTAAAAATCTTTTCTAATAAGTTTTTATCTGTCAATGCTGGCAACATTTTATTCATATTTAAATTTGGCTCTACCACATTAAAAAATAAATCTTCAGGCATGTATTCTTTATAAAACTTACCACTAACATGTGTAAAGTACCTATGCCAGTCTGTATTTATATTTTTAAACCCTAAAGACTTATAATATTCTTTTACTTCAGAAACTTGAGAATTAGTTAATGGGGCACAATCTAAATAATTAATTGCTTTTTTTACTTTATTTTTATACTGAAGCATTCTTGCCTTGTAAGAAAAAAAACTATGTAATCTTTTAAAAAGACCTCTACTATTTGAATAAATATTCATTACTAACTAAGGATTTATACTGTTAAGAATAATATCATAAAACTTATCATTTAGTAAATTAATAAGTGATTTATTATGATTTTGTTGTCTATTTTTAATCTCTTTAACCTTATTATAAAACTCATTTGGTTTAGAAAAAAAAATCCCATCATTATCTGTCCCTAAATAGTATTTAACACTTCCATAATCGGTAGTAATTACAGGTATATCACATGCCCTTGCTTCTAAAATTGAAAGAGGTAATCCTATAGAGCTATTTTTTGCAACAACAGGAAATATATAAACATCAGATAAATGGTAAATTTCTTCAATATTTTCAATGAATTTATTCAAAATAATTATGCCTGTCTTTTCAAGTTCTTCCTTTAATGACAATTGTCCATGTGCATCTTTAGGAGTTGAACTACTACCAACAATTACCACTTGTAATCCATTGTTTTGTAATGGTATTAAAGTTTTTAAATTTCTTCCATCATTTAAGTGCCCCATATGAGAAATTATAAAAGCATCTATTGGCAAATTGTACTTTTCCCTTAGCGTCTTCTTACTAATCTGATTGCTAATTGGTTTAAAAACATTTAAATCAGTCAATAATGGAATTAATTTATTTTTAATTTTTAATTTATCCCAAGACTGTTTTAAAGCTGGAGATGGTGTAAGTGCTATTTCTGGTTTGATAAATTTAGTTATGAATTGTTGCCATTTTTTTAAAGGTTTTGGTTGAAGAGCAATGAAAATTATTTTTATTCTGTTTGCAAAAAAAGAAAACACTTTTAGTCTTAAATAACTAGCAAAAGTACTCGATTGGAAAGGCAAATAGATAATAACATTAGGTTTGAAGTTTTCAATAATTGTTTTAATTTTTTTTGAAAAGAATAAAGGATTTGTATCTATAACATGAATATTATCTTTCTTTATTCCATATCTACATATAACTTCTAACTTATAGTTTTCATTTAAATTTAAGAATAAGTTATATACCGTTTTTTTAATCCCTTCATCATAGGGAGGGTCTAGGTATTCAGTTATGAGTATTATTTTTTTCACAATTTCAATTAATTATTATAAGTTGAGTCTTATATTATTCTTTTTTATTTTTTACCTTTTTATAGACTTTTACAAATCAAAAAAATCCACAACCTTAGTTTTAGTATTTATATACTCCCCGTTATTATCAATGGTTTTAATCTTTAAATCTTGACTAAGCATGTTGTAAACTTCTATTTTATAGGGTAGATGTTCATCATGCAAAGTGTCTTTTTTTCGATTTCTAATAATATCCTCTTCAACTATAGGAATTAAAATTTTAGTGTTTTGTGGAATTAAGTCTATAAATGCCTTACCAATCCATGTTTTGTGTAAGTTTTCTCTTTTAGTATCAACCATTAAATCTGCCAATGTATCTAAACTAAAACGATCAAAAAGTAATATTTCATTAGAATTAATATTTTTCTTCTCAAAATACCATTTAATTTTAAAGTCAATAAGTTGTAAGATGGGAAATAGCCAAGAAACAAATTTTGATTTATAAAACTCATGCTTTCCATATTGAATCCCTCCAATAGTTCTATACTTTGTTAATCCAATTAACCTACAATAAGCCATCAATGGTTTAGATAAAATTTTAGGAGATCTTATCCAGATATGCTTAGTTTTTTTTAATTGCTTTTGTAACTTATTTTCAACATCTTTTAATATTGTAGTTTTTCCACTTCCATCAACTCCAGTTATATAACAATTCATTCTTAAAAATTATTAATTATATCTACCAATATATTAATATTTGATTTAGAAAAATTTTTATTAATAATTTCTTGATTTCTTAAACCAATTGCCTTCCATTTATCCTTATTGTTGAGTAAGTAAGAAATGGCTTCTGACAACTCATCAACATCTCTTTCTTTAACTAGTGTTTTTTCAACAAGCTCTGGGTTTCCTGCGTGTTTAGTAGCTATTACGGGTTTTCCCCAAGCCATCGCTTCCATTAAAGCAACTGGTATTCCTTCTCGTTCTGCGGGTTTGTCATCTGAGTAAAACTCAGTATAAGAAGGTAAACAAAAAATATCACAAGCATAAAATAAAATATCCAAAATTGGTGATCCTTGTCTACCTAATATTGCTACCTGATTTTCCATTCCATACTCTTTAACCAATTTTTCTACATCAACAGTATTTTCAGAGAAATAAGAGCCTCCAACTACCCAAAGCACATAATCATCTCTTTCCATTTTTTTTAGTGCTTTTAATAAAATATTATACCCTTTTTTTTCTGCCCAATTTGCAACTATTAAAATTTTGGACTTATTTTTAACGTAGTTTAAATTATCTATATCAGGAAATAAACGCATAACCTCAAGCTTATTTCCCTCAACTCCAAAACTCTTGTTTATTATTTTCGAATTAAAGTTAGAAATTGTAATTACTTTATCACAAAAAGAATATAATTCTTTAATTTCGTCATTACTATCATAAACTTTTCTTTGATAAAGTTCATGTGCATGGACAGTAACTGAAAGTGGTATATTCATTATTTTTTTTAAAAAATAACCTATATAAAGTTTATCATCTCCCATTTGGCAATGTAGAGATTCTATATTGTTGTTTTGAATATCTTTATAAAAGCTTAAAGAAATAAAGAAATAAGATAAAACTTTTTTATTCTTAGCTTCAATAAATAACTTTAATATCCCTTTCTTTAAAAAAAGAAGTTTAACAAACTCTCTTAAAGCTTTTATTCTATCAGCTGTATAATATTTCCATTCTGCTTTAGGCATACATGGACCTGGTTTTAGTTGTGTTAAACACAAATTAAAATCAATACCATTTTCTTTTAACAATATCAATTCGTTAAAAGTAAACCTCGGTATTCCTATTTTACCTGAAGTGATATAAGCTATTTTTTTCATTTTATAAGAAACTAAACAAGGGTGTTTATTTTTTCTGCTTCACACAATGATAAATGAACATTGTAGTTTTTAATAATACTCTTTTTTTTATCACAAATAATAACAGGGGGTTCATTACTATCATATCTTTTTTTCAAACAAGATACCTTATCACATAAAAAACTTTCAGTTGGAACTCTTAATGATTGAGATATTTTTTTTTCTTTAGTAAAAAAAATAATAGACCGTATTGCATTTTGGATTCCTTTCTTACGCAAAAAACTAATATCTAAATCTGATTTTTTCTGTAATGTTCCTCTTGACATACTTCCATAACAATAAATTCCAATTATTGAATCTTCTTTATCTGCTCTTTCTTTTAATTTTTCTAAATAATTAAAAAAATCTTCCTTTTTTGTTTCTCCAATTAATAGTCTATGAACAAAAAGAGTAAATAGATTACTATTAACAATCCAATTAACAGTATGTGAAATTATTAATGAGACCAATAATGAAACATAATTATTCAAATTAAAAAATAAGGTTATAATTATATAAAAAATAAAAGTAAAGATTATAGTAAAGGAAACTCTATATACTTGTTCTGTTTTGTCCATATGCCAAATACCTTGTGAAACCCAATTTGTCAAAATTAATATCCACCTTGTTGCTTTATATTTTCTTATTTTGGCTTTTAATCCTTTCATTTATTTTGTCAATTATTTGAGACATGTAGCTGCTCAATAAAATTTATTAGATATGAACTAATATCTATTTTGTCTTTAATCAATTTATTTCTGTTTTTGTTTAACTCTTCTTCATGATCATCTTTAAGAAAATACAACCCTTTATTAATTGCGCTTTCTTGATCTACCATTGACTCTGTAAAATTAAAAATAAGGTTATAATTTTCTTCAATATCATGCGTATAACCAGTTCCTTTATTATCAATATATATTGCTGGAGTTCCTAAAATAGCACTCTCCGCAGCCATAGTAGCACTTTCTCCGAAAAACAAACTTGCTTTTTCTAAAACTTGGTGTAACTTATCTAGTTTTACGTTAATCCTGTATCTTTCTAGCTCAGGAGGAAGTTCACCTTCAGATGAAATAAAAACATTAGCATAGTTTGAAAATAATTTTACTGCCAATTTTTTATTTTCAAATGTTAATCCTTCATGACCAATATCATGATGAGCATTCCAAGAAACAAACCTAATTATTACATACTTCTGCTTTGGTGTTATTTTTAATAAACTATAAACATCATCGGTTGAAGAATAATAGTTTGGATGAAGATATGCCATTTCTAAATAATGATTAAGACGAATATGTTTTTGTTTAATTTGACGATTATAAGAATTCGATACTAAAATATTTGAAGCCAAAGGAAATGCGATATAGCGAGATAAAAAAGCTCCTTCAGAATCTGGTAAAAATAAAGTTGGTATTGATAATAATTTTCCAATGATTGCAAAAAATGGATCAGCTTGCCCTATTATAAGAGAAGGTGAAAAATTTCTTGCTTTTTTCATACCAACAAATATTCTTTTAGGTATCTCAATAAAATTATTTAAAAATCCAGCTCTGTTTTTTCCAACTACCTCGTAATTAAAATTAAAAATATTTAATAAATTAATTACAATATCTTTATCTACTGCAAGGATCATGTATGGTATATATTTTTTTTCAAAATACTTAATAGTATTTTGAAAAATAAAAATATGCTTAGGGTGGGCAACTACAAATAACAATCTCATATTCTACAACTTAGAAATATTAGGTTATAAATATTTGCAAAGTTCATTCCATTCATTTTTAGGCAATCTAATATTATTAGAATTTATAATTGGAGTGTGAATATCTCTAATTTTTTCTGGTTTAATTTTATTTTTATCTAAAAAATTAATTATTTGCTTTAAAACCAAGTCAGGATTATTACATAGTTCATCATATGTAATTTCAATTTTTCTATTACCTTCAATTTTAGCTAATGAACTTTTAATAGTTTTATTAATTGATAAAATTTGACGAGATACTTGTTCAATAGGATTTTCTATTTTTCTAATTTCTTTATAATCTAAAGGCTCTACTCCAAACCATTCATTGTAGCTACCAAATTTATCTTTCCTAGCTTTTAATAAAGACTGACCAACAAATTTTAAATCTCTTTTTACTTCAATAAAAACAGAGTTAGGGAATAAAACATTTAGGATTTCTACTCTAAAATTGTTATATAAATTTTTTGTTATAAATGGAGCCCCATAAACATTTGAAACTGCAAAAATACTTTTTGTGATTTTTTCTTTATTAATTGTTTTATCAAACCAATTTCTAAAAATAAAACCTGATTCAGAAGGAGAAGAAATACCTGATGTAAGCCCAAACTGACTCTCATAATCAATTGGTTTATAATACCCAAATATTTTAAGTGATATATAACTTAATAATACAGGGCTTGTAAAAAAGTAATTTGAAATATTACTAAAATAGGCAAAACGATAGGTATCAATTAATAATTGATACAAAAGTGTCGTCCCACTCCTAGGCAAACCAATTATAAATATTGGTGGAGATTCATATTTTTTATTTGCAATAAAATTATTTTCAGATCTAATCAACAACTTATTTGATTTAAATAAATTTTGAACTAATATTAGAGTTTTTTTATATTTTGCTTTCATAATTTAATTAAAAATTCGAAACTTATAATAGATTAAGTTATTTAAACTTTATTTTTTATTTTATTAAAATAAAGTTCATATGTTTCATTTACCATTTTATCAATTGAAAAGTATTTTTGAATTCTTTCTTTTCCTTTCTTTCCCATTTCTTTAGAAACATTTGGATTTTCTAATAAAAGGGACATTTTTTCTGCCAATTGTACTTCATTTTTTTCTTCAATTAAAAAACCTGTCTCATTATCAACCACTAATTCTTTTGTACCACCTCCATCAGTTGCAATAACAGGTTTTGATAATGCCATATATTCCATTATTGCATTTGAAATACCCTCAGTATAAGTTGAAAGAACAGCAATATCAAAAGTATTAACAATAGACTCTATATCTGTTATTTTTCCTAAAAAAATAAAATGCTTTAAAATATTTTTATCAATATTATTTTTAATAGCCTTTAAATTTGGCCCGTCTCCAATAGCAATTAATTGAAAATCATCTCGTGATTTTAATAATTCTAACCCAGCTTTTATAAATGTTTCATAATCTTTATGGTTAGTAAATGATGCAACCATTCCAATTATTGATTTACTCTTATCAATATTAAACTTATCATAAACAAATTCTTTATCTATTAAGTTATTTAATCTATCAAAATTAAATCCATTATGAATTACTTTTTGCTTTTTTTTAGGCACAAATAAATTATCTAAACCTGCTTGAGAATTTGATAAAATAACATCTGAAAAAGGATAAGAAATCGCATTAATTATATATCTTTTAGATAATTTTTGTATATCTGGAGCTGCTGTAATCATAGAATTAATAAAAGGTATTTTTTTTATCTTACAGATAGGACCAAAATGAATTGCTGCAATATTATCCCAACAGTGTACTATATCTGGTTTAAGATTATTTATTATTATATTAAATTTTGACAATAGTCTAAAGTCTTTAATAGAATTGCGTTCCAAAAAATGAATTTTGATACCAGTATCTATTATACTTTTATAATGAATGTTTTTAGATGAAATTATTATTTCCATTTCAATTTTTTCAATTTCATTTAGCCCTTCAATTAATGACACCAATCTACGCTCTTTACCTCCAGATCTTAAAGAATCAATTATAAAAAGTATTTTCATGGATATTGGTACCTTTATTTAAATTTATTTTGAAATTCTGGATTTTCACTCATTACATTAATACTTTTAGGATAATTTTCAATGAACCAAATCAAAAATGCTGTAACATCGATTTTATCGTTTAATATTTTATTTTTCTTATTAACCCATGTTTTTTTATTGTCTAATTTTTTAAGAATGTCTATCCCTTTACTTATAGCTTTCTCTTGATCAGATTTTGATTCTGAAAAGTTATAAACCAACCCATATTTTTCTTCAAGTTCTTTTGTATAGCATCTTCCTGTGTCATCTAAATATACTCCTGGCACACCTAATACTGCACCTTCTGTTACCATAGTAGCACTCTCACCAAATATTAAACATGCATAAAACATAACACTATGAATATCTTTAGGAGAAGTTGGAAGTTTGTATTGCTTTAATTCATCTGTTAATTCTTTTTCAGATGACACAAAAACTTTTGCATACTTCGAAAACTCCTTAATCGCTTTTATTTTATTTTTATAATCAATCCCATCATGATTGATATCATGAGATGCACTCCAAGCCACAAATCTAATCAGCACATAGTTTTCATTTTCAGATAGTTTTAATTCTTTTAAAATCTTATTGTTTGGTTTAAACCTTTTTGGGTGTAAATACGCTAATTCATGATAGCCTTTATACTTTATGTTATTTTTACCTAAGTATGGATGCTTATAATTTGAAGTTAAAATTGTTTTAGTAAATGACTTGTATAATCTAACTTGTTCAAAATTAAAAGTATCTTCAAAACAAATGTGAGGTTTCCTATAAATAAATGAAACCTGAGCAGCATACATTGATCCTGCACTTAAAAATATATCAGGTTTAAATTTTAAAGCAACTTTAAATAATCTATAGTTAAATTTTACCAATCCAAACGCTTTTCCTTTTATACTTCTATACTTTCTACCAAATGAAATGAAATCAAAATTTTCAGATTTTAATAAATTTGTTTCAAATTCTTTTTCACGACATGTGAATAAAATTTGATGTCCTTTAATTAACATTTCTTTAGCGAAATTTTTAAATAAATGTACATGTGCTGGATGGCCTATGTCTATCAATATTTTCATAACAATATTAAATTATCATTTGTTTAATTTTTAAACCTATTTTTGCAATTATCATTAAAACTGGTTTATGAACAATTTCATACCTTCCATAATTCACTAGTTTACCCCCAAATTTTAATTTATAATCTCTTACTCCGTAAGGGATATTTGGTTTCCCAGCTCCTCCAAAGTCAAAATATTTATACTTATTTTTTATACCCCACTTTATTAACTCCCAGGGCAATACATCATTTGGTCTGTAGCTCAAGTATTCTTCTTTAGCACCTGCATACCAATCATAAACTAGATTGTTGTAACATAATGCTAATCTTACAGCAACTAGATTACTATCAACATATAACCCTAATGACAAAACCTTTTTATTATTATCTTTTATTATATTACTAAAGTAACTTTTATTTGGAATTGGGAGTTTTATTCTTTTATAAACAGATTCTAATATTGTATAAGCTTGTATTAATACTTCTTTATTTTCTAAATCTATTTGCTTTATTAGAATATTCTTTTTGTAAGATTGGTTTATTCCTTTCCTTCTTACCCTTTTCATCTCTTTCCAAAGCTGCTCCTCTCCTTTCGTTAAATCAAATATTATATCTAAATGATCTTCATAGCCAATATGAAATTTTTTAAAACTGCTATTTAGGCTTCCCCAATTATGCATATTTCGAAATTGAGAAAAAATAGCTTTTCCTTTAATCTTCTTTATATACTCTTTTAATAATACCTCTAAAACTTCTTTTTCTTCATTTAGTATCAATGGCCCGCCAAAAATAATGGAACGAGATGTTAGTGAGCTTAATATATTACTATATAATTTAATAGTTACTGAAACCTGTATTCCAACTATATCTTTATTACTATTTAAAACTACAATTATAAGTGGATCATGATTTTTTGTTTGTTGATAAACCTGATAAAAATTAGAGGTCTGAAAAATATTTCCATGCGGGTGATTTATTACAAATTCTTCCCAATCATTTATATTAATATCTTTGAGCTCAGAAACTATACTATACTTATTCATAATTTATTTTTCAAAATAGAGCTATAAATCTTTATAATCTTACTTGCAATTACTTTACTGTCTAAATATTTAATATTACAGCTACCAGTAGTTTTACCATTAAAATTTAAAGCTTCTTTAATTTTAACTGAAATATTTTCAGGGTCATTTTTTGTTAAATAGCAACCTCTTGTATTTCCTATTACTTCTTTTACATCTCCTACATCTGTTGAGACAATTGGAATATTACAAGCCATTGCTTCTTTAATTACGTTTGGGCTTCCTTCCCATAGGCTTGTTAAAAGAACAACATCCGAAGAATTATAATAATTAATCATTTTATTATTCGGTATATTTTCTAAATAATGTAATTCAATTTCATTACTATCTAATAAATCAAATGCTTCTTTTCCAAGTTTAAAATTTTTTTCAGGCCTATTTGGGTTTGCCGCAAATAAAATATGCTTTTTTGTACTATCCCAATTAGTTTTTTTCAATGCAATGTTTTTATCAATTGTTTTAAATTCATTAAAGTTAACGCCATTTGGAATTATTAAAGCTTCTTTTAAGTCTATTGTTCTTTTCATGTCTTTAGACTTTACTAATATTTTTGACCAAAAAAATAAATTGAATAATTCAATAACAAACCTACTATAACTCTTAACTTTTACATCACTTCCCATTAAAGAAACAACTAAAGGTTTTGCCCCTGCAAAAGAAGCCACATAACCTGAAAGTGAATAATGTGCATGAACAACATCATATTTTTTATGTTTTAAATGCTTCTTTAAAGCAATTATTGCCTTAAGATAACCTTTAACCCCTCTTCCTCTAATCGTAAAAAAATATAATTGAATTCCTTGATGAATTAAAGATTCTGCTTGATTTTTGATTATTGGAGAAATCCATTCTATTGAATTACCACTGCTAACAAATAAAACTTTCATTTAAAATAATCTACAATATTAATCCTCAACAAACTCATCATACAAACCTTTATAGCTACTAATCATTTTATCAATACTAAACTTTTGCTCTACAATATTCTTAGATAATTGTCCAAATTCAATTCGTATGTTTTTATTTTGTAAAAGGTGATGAATTCTATCACTTAACTCTTTGGGTGATTTTTGATTTATCAAATAACCTGTTTTGTCATGAATAATTATTTCTCCATTACCACCTCCTGAAGTTGCTACAACTGGCTTAGAAAGTGCAGAAAACTCCAATAACGCATTTGATATGCCTTCACCATGTTTTTCATTATTAGTAATCAAAACACCAATATCGCAAATGTTCATTATAGATTCAATATTATTTTGTTTCCCTAAAAAAAGAATTTTATTCTTATTTTCTGATTCAACCATTTTTTTATGCTTACTTGAATCACCTGAGCCTATGCAAATAAAAGTAATATCTTTTTCTTTTTTTAGTATAAGATTTGCAGCTTTAATATAAGTACTATAATCTTTTTTATCTGTGAAAGATGCTACCATGCCAACAATATATTTTGTTTTTATATTGAACTTTTTCCTTATATAATACTTATTAAGTAGATTGTCAATTCTTTTAAAATCAAAACCATTATAAATAACCATACTCTTATTTTTTGGAGAACTATATGATTTTAATCCAGCATAGGTATTGGAAATGATTTTATCAGAAAAGCGAAAAGTTAACTTATGGCCTTTAATTGAATTCGAAACTTTTAAAGGAGCATTTGTTATTTGATTATTTATCACAGGTATTCTTAAAAGCAATTTAGTGGGTATTGAATATATTGTTGTAAGATTTGCCCAAGTATGGATTATATCTGGCTTATAATTTTTAGTAATTCTATAAAAATCAAAAAAAACTTTTGGCTCATTTATCAACTTATCTCTCAATAGATAATGAATCTTAATACCTGTAGAAAAAATATCTTTGTAATGAATACTCTCTTTAGTTATTACCAATTCGAATTTAATACTAGGATAATTTAAAAGCCCTTTTATTAATTCAACCAAACGCCTTTCTTTTCCTCCAGAATTTAAGCTTTCTATAAAAAAAAGAATTTTCATTGTAAATAAAGTAATTTAAATTTTATTTTAATAAATTTCTCAATTTGTATTCTCTTTCTATAAAATGAATTATTTTTTTAGTTTGATAAATACTATTAAATTGCACATCTGCTGTTTTCCTTCCTTCTAACCCTATTTTTTTAGCTTTTGGATAATCTTCAATTACTTCTAAAAGTTTATTTTTGAAACTCAAAACATCACTAGGAGTAGCAATATATACGTCTTTATTATCTATCAAGTAATCTGGTATTTCTCCTACATTTGTTACAATTGTAGGGTTTCCTGTTGCTAAATACTCACCTAGTTTTGTAGGGAATCCATTTTGTGCCTGAACACTATCTGGTCTTGGTAAGACTAATATTTTGGCACCTAATAGTTTTTCAGTAATTACATCCCTAGATACTCTACCTTTAAAATTAACTAAATCTTTAATTTTTAACTTCTCTGCCAATTTATAAAATTCTTGTAATTTAATTTCAGATTTTGCAGATCCATATAAAGTCAGTTCTAAAGATTTATGCTTTTTAATGACTTCCGAAAAAGCTTTAAACAAAATATCAATACCGTCTTTTTTATCATCTATTAGACCTGTATATACAATTTCATTACTTTTATTATTTATTTTGTCCTTTTTATTAAATCTATCCAATTCAACTAACATAGGTACTTGAATTATAGGCATATTCGTTTTGGATTTAATATAGGAAATCAAGTTTTTAGAAATAACTAAAAATCCATCAAATAACTTATAATGAATGGTTTTGTAGACCTTCATTGAAAAGTTACTTTTACTCCTAATTTCTGGATGTTCACTTTCTTCTTTAAATAATACTCCTTTTCTTATTTTATTGGTAATAAATAAAATTACAGCTGGAGTAGTTCGATGTGAATAAAATATAGAAAATGTATTCCTATTTAATTCTTTAATACTGTATAATAGTAATTGTATATATGAAAAAAAATCATCAAGCTTTCTTTTAATCAAAAATTTAGACCTTATTGTATTTTTTGATAGATATCTAAATTTTATATTATTATAAATTCCGTTAATTTCATTATTTAAAATTTTAACTCCTTTCTCTGTTCTTCTTATACAAACTACTTCAACATCAATACCATTAGTATTAAACCCTTTGGCATAGGCTAAAATTCTATTTGTTCCTCCAAAACCGAATGGAAATGGTTCTGTTGTAAAAAAAAATATTTTTTTAATTTTCATTAAGTAATATCTTAAATGTATTTAAAACTATCCAAACATGTTTATTTTACAGTTATCCAATATTTCATCTGTGAATTCTCCAAAAAATGGTCCAATTACTCCTTGATGATCAATTGATTGTGAAAACACATTATACTCAATTAATACTGGTTTTTCTTCACTACATATCGCTATATCCCATGAAACAAGTTTAAAATAAGGCACTTGTAAATGTAAACTTTTAACTTCTTTTATTATTTCAGCATAGTTTGGTATTTTAAACCCATCAAATTTCAATCCCACACAAGTCTTTTTAACTTCTTCCCCTTTTGAGTTAATGCCAATATTATTCAGCAACCCATCATCTTTAACCTTTATCCAAATACCACCACTAGACACATTATCAACTTTTGACCCTAAACCACCAACTCTGGTAGTAATTGAAATTAATTCTATTTTGTCATTTATTAATAGTGTAATAATTCTTAATGTATTAACTGAACTTGGGTTCAAACTATTCATATTTTCATGCTGCGAGAAATATCTTTGAATTAAAAAATTAGTTTCATATTGGTTTATAACCTCTTTAATTGACATCCCTTTATAGTCTGTTTTAATTCCATCAATTTCAAATACAACAATGTCTTTACCTCCGCCAGATTCTATTGAGGGTTTAATAATTAATTTAGAGTACTTTTTACACACATCTAAAACTTCACTAAATTGTAGGATTCTCTTATTATTTGCATCTAAAAAAACTCCATTGACATTCTTAATAACTGTTTCTGCTTGTTCAATGTTTTCAAAAAGTTTATTTAATAAGTTTTTGTCTGTAAGCGCAGGATCCATAATTTTCATATTCAAATATGGTTCAATCACTGTAATATAAAAATCTACTGGTATATATTCTTTATGAAACTTTCCACTAATATATGTATAATATCTATGCCATTCTGTATTAACATCTTTAAACCCAAAAGAAGCATAGTAATTTTTTATTTCTTTAATTTGTGATTTAGATAACGGCCTGCATTGTAAGTTTTTAACTAATTCTTTGGCTCTAGATCTATAATGTTTTTTTATTATTTGGTAACTAACGTAGCCATGTAACCTTCTTAAAACACCTCTATTTATAGTTAAAAAATTCATGTCAATTTCTTTAATGTAAAATAACAATTGTATTTCATCTATCTCAATAGTTGTTTTACTTTTTTTAGTATATTTTTATTTAGCGGTAAGAACATATTTATTGTATCATAAAGATTACTTTCACCATCATCAATCAAGTTTAAATCAATTTTGTATAAATCAATGAACATAGATAGTGAAGCTATCCAAATTAATTTAGACTCTAAAGCTATATCTTTATAATATAAAGGCGTTTTCATTAATTTAAAAATTCCTGATAAAGTTTTCATATTAAATATGTTTAACCTTTCTATATTATTAGATAAAACTAATCCTTTGATATTATCATAAATATCTCTATTAATCATATCTGAATAGGAATAGTGTTTTTTTTCAAAAGAATCAGGGACACCTTCAATTTCGCCATATTTTAAACCTGTTCTTGCCCAAGGAATATCCATTAAATCTGTTTTAAACAGTTTTAACAATTCTTTATAAACTTCATCATTTCTAGAAATGGGATTTAAAGACCAAATAAATTCCACCAATTTTGGGCTAGTAAATAGTTGACACAAAGGTGTTTTCTCACTTATTACTGACATACATGGATTTAACATTCTTCTCCAGTAATGAATTTGATAATCCTGCTCAATTTGTTGGTGCTTCTTATCTTGTGGATAAATCTTCCTATATGCATTTACATCTTTATTAATTTCAACAAAATGCTTTTTTATAATATTTTTTTTGAATAAACCATTATTATTATCAATTCCACTTCTAATATCATATAAATGTATTATCCTTTTACTAGAATATTCTCCTCTTCCCATACTATCACCATAACTTCCTGCTAAAATGCAATCGATATTTTTTTCTTCTCTAACTCTCAACATTGCATGAAGGTGAATAGGTGAATACTCACATCCTCTAACTGCTGTTTCTTTAATATTAGCTAAGAGATCTTCAGAAGTCATTTCAAAATGTTTCCAACCCCATTTTAATCTATCTGCTATTCTTTTTGCATAAACCACATCTCTACTACTTTTTTTTCCCCAAGTAAAAGCTATTACTTTAACCTCTTTAATTTCATTGTTTTTAATTAATGTATCTAATACACCAGCAACCATTCTACTATCCATACCCCCTGATAGTAAAATTCCAATATTCTTTTTTCCTTTAACATAGTTCAGGATTTCTTCTTTTAATAAAAAAAATAGCTTTTTTGATATTTCTAATGTGTTTAATTCAATATTTTTGAATTTAATATTCGGAGAGAATTTCCATTCCGTTTTTGCATCATTTGGTTTTGCCATCCATGGCGTTTTATTTATTCCTTGAACAATAGTTCGGTCACCAAAAGCGTAATCTTTTGTTAGAATTTCTATAACAGCAGTTTTATCTATTTGAACTTCACTATTTTTTCTTTTAATAGCAATCAAATTCGAAAAATCGTTACTAATTTCAATACTTCCCATATTATCTATATAGGATGGATTGTGAAATCCTAAATAATTATAATTTTTAAACAAATCTTGCGTCATTTAGGTGAATTTTCTTTTAATACTTTATCAATTGCATTTGACTGTATTTCAGTATTGAAAAATTTATTAGCCACTTGATATCCTTTTTCTCCAACAATAATGGCATTACTTTTATTCCTAAATACATTTAATATTTTATCAGCAAAATCATTAATATCATTAGGTTTTGCAACAAAAGCATTAACATTATTTTTAAGGTAAAATGGGATTTCTCCAACAGAAGTAACAATAACCGGATTACTTGTTGCTAGATATTCCCCTAGTTTGGTTGGGAATCCAAATTGAGCTTGTTTTGAATTGGGCCTTGCTAAAACTAAACAGTCAGAGTCTATCAATAATTGTGGTATTTCATCTCTCGATTTTTCTCCTAAATATTGGATTTTGTCTTCTAAATCATTGTTTTTAATATAGTTTAATTGCTCAAAATAGTCTGCTTGAGGTTTATATGGGCCGATTAATTGAAGCTTTACATTTTTATATTTTTTACTAACTAGAGTAAAAGCTTTTATTAAAATGTCTACACCATCTTTTCCATTATTCATTAATCCAACATATGAAATAACGTATATATCTTCTTTATTTATTGATTTAGATTTACTAAACCTATCTAAATCTACCGTCATTGGAATATGACATAAATTGGTATTTTTATCTATATGCTTCTTATAAAATTCTAACAAATTATTTGTCATTACAAATATAAAATCAATCTGAGGTAAGATTAATTCCAAATATCTATTAAATTCAGTCTTTGACATAAATAAAATAGGGTGCTCACTCACTTCTTGAATCATTTTTGCTCCTGAATTTTTAAAAAGAGATATAGATTCTAGATATGTATTATATCCTAAGCCAAAAGTAATCCAACCAAAATCAAATATATTTTCAGATTGTATTTTTTTTTGTTTATTAATTATTAATTGACTCTGTAATGATTGATATTTAATCTTTTTTAAGATTCTCATTTGGTAAGGAAACCCTGTATAATAAATAAATATATTTTTAGGGTATTTATACTTTTTATGAAAGAAGTATTCAGTCCAGTTATAATAACCTCCAGTTATTATAATGTGTACAGCATAGTTTCTTTTACCTAAACCTTCAAATATACTTCTAAACCTATTAGATGGAGCTCCTTCTATGAAGTATAGGTTTCTACTAAAAACTACTAAAATTTTCATTTTAGTTATTTGTTTATTCCCCACCACTTATTACTCAACTTTGTATTTCCTAGAATTAATTTTAACACACGCCAAGAAGTGTTCTCAATCTTATACCCAAATGGTATATCTTGATAACTTCTCATTTTATGTTCTTCAATTACTGTATTGATAGCATTTATAACTATATCAGAGTTAAAGCCTGTTAAGATAATGGTTCCAGAATCTTGAGCCTCGGGTCTTTCCATACTTTGCCTTAAGCTTATCGCAGGAAAAGATAACATTGCTGATTCTTCACTAATTGTTCCGCTATCAGAGATTGCGCAAATAGCTTCCTTTTGTAATTTGATATAATCAAAAAAACCAAATGGTTTTAAAAATTGTATTTTTTCGTCAATTACTTCTCCTTTTAATGCTTTAAGTCTTTTTTTGGTTCGTGGGTGTGTAGATACGATTACCGGTAATTTGTAGACCTTAACTAATCTATTTAAAATGTTCAAAATTTGGATTAAATGTTTTGTATTGTCTACATTTTCTTCTCTATGTATTGATACAATAAAATATTTCTTTCTATTTAGCTTTAATATATTAAGAATATCAGAAACCTCTATTTTTTCTTTATTGTCATTAAGAACTTCACACATTGGAGATCCTGTCAAATATATTCTTCTGTGTGGTAATCCTTCACTTAATAAGTGCCTTCTAGCATGTTCTGTATAAACCAAATTAAAATCAGCAATATGGTCTATTAATTTTCTATTAATTTCTTCAGGAACATTCATGTCAAAACTTCTATTACCTGCCTCCATATGAAAAATAGGAATTTGCATCCTTTTAGCAATAATTCCAGATATACTAGAATTAGTATCACCTAAAATTAAAACTGCATCAGGTGTTTCCTTCTTAAAAACTTCTTCGCTTTTAATCAAGGTATCACCTAAAACATGACCCAATGATGAAGTGTTTACACCTAAAAAATAATCTGGCTTTCTTAATCCGAAATCTTCAAAAAAGACTTCATTCAGTTCATAATCATAATTTTGACCTGTATGAATAATTACTTGATTAAGATACTTATCTAAAAGTTTTATCGTCGAACTTAGCCTAATAATTTCTGGTCTAGTTCCAATTATAGTTACAATTTTTATTTTTTTATAATCCATATACTATTTTGTTTGCTAATTCTTCTGAAAATACCTCTGCTCCTAATTTGTTTAAATGGAGTTGATCTTTAAAATATTTAGGAGTGTTATACAATTTATAAAAATCAGAATAATCATAAAATTCTAATTTATTTGAATCAAAAACACTTTTAAACTGATTTATTACTATGTTATTTACATCATATTTTAAATATGTTGGAGACACAACTCCTATTAATTTTATATCATTTAAGCTACATAAATTTATTATTTTTTTTAAATAAATAAATTTATTTGTATCTATTTTTTCATTGTTGTACTTCATAGGAACAAAGTTATTTTCATCAATTGTACCATTTAGAGGTAAAAAACCATAATTATTATCAACTTTTTTTACAATACTACTTCTGAAAAAATCATATAATGTTGAATTGTATAAATACATATTTGAAGCTAATTCTAATTGTGAAAATTCAGAATCTAATCTAATTATTTCTTTAAAAGAATTATAATCTTTATAATAAGGTAACAATAAATTTAGTTTATCATAAGACTTAGCATCTACTATCACATTTGGAGATATATCAAGAATTATAATTTTTAAATTGCCTTTTTTAATTTTTTCATCTAAAATTGCATAATTATAAAAAAAACCATAGCCACCTAGACCAGAATTATAACAAGAAACTTTTGTTTGTTTTGATAATACTTTTGAATTATAATGATGCATTGCTCTAGAACTCCCTAGAATCATTATTTCAGAATTTGAATTTATGCTATTATTGATATTCCCATAGGTGCCAAATGAAATATTTCGAAATTGACTTTTTAATATTTTTCCTCCAATAATATCTATTATGAAGATAATACTAATAAAAAGTATAATATATTTAATATTCGAATTCTTCATTAAAATTGGAAATAAATAAATTGTCCTCCGTTAAAAACACCCATAAACAATGTTAAACATATTAAAAATGCAAAATATACTGCTGACTTATAATTTATGTTTGAATTTAATAAAATTGAATTTTTATTATTTTCTACTATATAATCATTAATGAATAATATTATCAAGCCTACAATTCCAAAAAAGAAAACTTTACTATTTATATACAGTGCTGTTTTAAAATTAAAAATGCTCTTTACAATATAAAAAGCTTCCGTTAGGTTATTAGCCCTAAAAAATATCCAAGCAAAATCAACCAAAATAAATACAGTAAGTATTCTTAACAACTTCTTAAATGCTGATATTTTTTGTCCTTTTTTCACTTGAAGTTTTAACATGTTTTCTATAACAATATAAACTCCATGTAATGCCCCCCATATTACAAAGGTCCAGTTAGCTCCATGCCACAAACCGCTAATTAAAAACGTTAAAAACAAATTTAAATACCATCTAGGAATACCCACTCTACTTCCTCCCAATGGAATATAAAAATAATCTCTAAACCATGTAGATAATGAAATGTGCCAACGATGCCAAAAATCACTTATTGAGCTAGCAAAGTAAGGCCTATTAAAATTTGTCATTAATTTAAAGCCCATTATTCTAGCAATACCAATTGCAATACTAGAATAACCTGCAAAGTCGCAAAATATTTGAAAAGCAAATAAAATAGTTGCAACTATGAATGTTAGCCCGGTGTGTTGATATACATTATTATAAACAGAATCAACATATAAAGCTAATCTATCTGCAATAACAAGTTTCATATAATAGCCTATAATTACCCATTTGAACCCCATGATAAAATTACCTAGAGTTAATTTATGTTTGACTTTGAATTGAGGCAATAGCCTTGTACTTCTTTCTATCGGCCCAGCAACTAACTGAGGAAAAAATGAAACATAAAGTGCGTAAATACCAAAGTGTTTTTCAGTTTCCATGCTTCCTTTATATACATCAATAGAATAGCTAAGTGTTTGAAATGTATAAAAAGAAATTCCTACTGGTAGTAAAAGTTTTAAATAAGGAATTCTAGGTTTAGAATTTATGATATTGAATATTTCATTAATACTTGTGCCAAAAAAATTAAAATATTTATAGAAAAATAAAACACTAAGGCTTGATACTATTGATATTGTCAAATATAGTTTTTTATTAAATATTGATTTAGTGCTTTCAATTTTAATTGCAGTGTAATAAGAAATAAAGGTTGTGAATAATATTAAAAAAATATAGTTTACATTCCAACTCATGTAAAAATAGTAGCTTGAAACTAGTAATACTAACCATCTCCATTTAAATGGAGAAAGATAATATAGTATCAAAACTATAGGGAAAAAGTATATAAAATGTATTGAGTTAAATAACATTATTATTATTCGACATTTTCAAAATAAGTATCTGGGTCATTTTGATTGTAAGGCTCATTTATCCAAAATAAAGTTATTAACTCAGATTTTCCTATATTTTTAATGTTATGTGTAAACCATATTGGCATATCTACATAGGCTGGTTTATCTCCATCTAAATAGTAATTAATAACTTCGTTTGTGTTTACTTTTCTTAATTGAATTAGAGCTTTACCTTTTATTACTGCAAACCTTTCTACTTTTCTGGTATGATAATGATTTCCTCTAGTAATACTTGGCTTGGTTGTAGAATATGAAGATTGACCAGAAGTATTTGCTCTCATAATTTCAACAAATGAACCTCTTTCATCTGAATGTTGGGTATATTTTCTAGGGAAATATTCTACAGGAATAAAACTTCTAAAAGTATTGAAAAGGTTTATTTCAAAAGGGTCTCTTAAGTCTACTACTACTCCATTATCATAATACTCTGTTTTGAAGACCTTTAATAAAGTCAACAATTCTGTCACTTTTTTTGTTGCCGTATGCCTTACCGCATAAGATATTATTTGTTTTCTATTCGCAATAATTTCTTTATAAAATATCTCTGATAATTCATTGATGTAAATTAATTTCAATTGCCCGTCAACATCTATTGTTGGAGTTTCATTATGAATAAGTTGGTAACAAAATGTAGAAACTACTGAATTATAATAAGGCTTGCCAAATGGTCCAAACACATTAGGTATAATTAAAGTAGCTATATATGTGTTGTTTACCCTTGCCCATTGCTCTAAATGTAATCTTCCTTCTTTTTTTGATTTTCCATAAGGATTCTCTAAACCTTCTTGAGTTGATGATGAGAAGATGATTTTCGGAGCTACATTCACAACATCACAAGCTTTAGTCAATTTATTAACTAAATTAATATTTGTATCATAAATTACTTGAGGATCCAGATGTCTATTCATTGCTGCTAGATGAACAATAACATCACATTTTTTTACAAACTCTTGTAATTTATCATAATTATCAAAATAGCCTTTTTTAAAGTTAATTAATTCAATACTATTTTTTGTTTTTAAATAGTTAAAGAGGTGAGACCCCATAAAACCTGACTGACCAGTAATACCAACTTTTATCATTTCAATCTCTACCAATTTGTCCATAATTCTTTATCATATCTATAATCATCGCCAGAAATTTCATTTAACCTATAATCAGAAAGAATCATTAATTTTGAATTATCTTCAAATGCCTTAAAACCATTTAAATATCCTTTAGGGATATATAATACACTAGGCTCATTAGCATTGAGAATATATTTTTCTACCCGTTGAATCTTCGAAGGACAATCCCAATTATCAATTTTAATTAACCTTACATCAAAAGAGCCTTCTGTGCAGTAAAACCATCTAGATTCTATTTTATGCCCTTGCCAAGCTCTAATCACATCAATATTTACATTTGAAATAAAATAAAATCTTTTGACTAGTAATAAATTAAACGCATTTACAAAACTAAGAGTTCCTCTTTCATCGCTAAAAATACCTCCTTCAATTAATTTAGCATTTTGAGTTCTCACTATTAACGCTTTAAATCATTATTTATCATTGTTAACTTTAACAATAACTGTTTGGTTCCTTCAACATCTAACCTTTCTGTATTATGAGAATGGTATTCTTCAATTTTACTTATATCTACATAACCTTCAGAGAAAAATTGATTGTAATTTAAATCACGATTATCTGCAGGAATTCTATAATAATCTTTCATGTCTTCTGCTTTAATCATTTCTTCACGGTTTAATAAAGATTCATATAGTTTTTCACCATGTCTAGTACCAATAATTGAAATTTTATTTTTAGCTTTATATAATTCAATTAATGCTTTCGCTAAATCCTCGATAGTAGAAGCAGGTGATTTCTGAACAAAAATATCTCCTTGATTTCCGTGCTTAAATGCAAACAAAACCAAATCAACAGCGTCATCAAGAGTCATCATAAAACGCGTCATTTTAGGGTCGGTTATTGTAATGTCTATATTATTTTTAATTTGATTTACAAAAAGAGGAATTACTGAACCTCTACTAGCCATGACATTTCCATAACGAGTACCACATAATACTGTATTCATTGCATTACGCGATTTTGCAACCATAACTTTTTCCATTAAAGCTTTAGTAATACCCATCGCATTAATCGGATATACGGCTTTGTCAGTACTCAATACTACTACACGTTCTACATGATGTCTAATTGCTGCATCTAATACATTTTCTGTGCCTAATACATTTGTTTTAACAGCTTCTATAGGAAAAAACTCACATGAAGGTACTTGCTTTAAAGCAGCTGCATGAAAAATATAATCTACTCCGTTAACTACAGTATCAACTGAGCGTTGATCTCGAACATCTCCAATATAAAATTTTACAGTAGAGTTCTTTAATTCTTTTCTTAAATCATCTTGTTTTTTTTCATCTCGACTAAATATTCTAATCTCTTTGAATATTTTCTCATTGAGAAACCTATTAAGTACTGCTTTACCAAAAGAACCTGTACCACCAGTAATTAAAAGTGTTTTATTTTTAAACATCAAATCTATTTTACTTGTTATAATTGTTATACTATATAATCAAAATCTTCGCTAAATATTTATTTTTTTAGCCTATAATAATCCTCCATCCAATCAATGGTTCTTTTAACACCTTCTTCAAGCGAAATGGTTTCTTTATGATTTAATTCTTTAACCGCTAAATCATTATTTACTTTTTTAATTTTTGTTGTAAGTATTTCAGCCTCTTTATATTCAACCAAATTTAAAGGTGCTTTGGTATATTTCCAAATTATATCTGCTAATGTTTCAATATCATGAAACTGGTTACTACCAATATTATATGTTCTTCCTGAAATAAAATTATCGCTAATATTTGCAACAGTTCTAACACAGTCATCAATAAAGGTACTTGATCGATAATAACCCTTATATACAGTTATAGGTAAGTTGTGCAAAGCATGGTAGCAAAATTTACAATTTACAGATCTATATGGGTGATAGTATTCTCCAGGTCCATAAGTATTAAATAGTCTTATAACCACCGTTTCAGTATTAAATAATTTTATAGAGTTCCGTATTTGCATTTCATTTGCCCATTTAGAAATAGCATAATCATTCATTTGTTGAATTTCAACAGTATCCATAACACTTTCATACATTTCTTCTTCATAATCACCATAAACCTCAGAACTAGAAAAGTGAACCAATTTAAATTTATGCTGTTCTTGTAAACGAATAATATTTTTTAATCCAATTAAATTAGATTTCCACATTTGTTCAAAATAATCTTCCCCATTCCATCTTCCAAATTCAGCAGCACAATTATATACTAAATCAAAAGGACCTGCCTCATTAAAAACTCTTTCTAGTTGTCTGTACTCACCTATATCACATCTTGAATAAGTCCATTCCTCATTACTCATTCTTTGAATATACCCGACTTCTCCTGGGTGATGCTGTATATCAACACCAAAAACAGAATTGCCTCTTTCTTTTAATTCACTAACTAATTTTTGACCAACTATTCCTTTAGAGCCTGTGACTAATATTCTCATTGTGTTTTATTTTTTGTTAATTATCAATTGTATTTTTCTTTAAATTCTTAATGCTAATAATAAATTCAAAATACGCTTTACTCAATTATTTTATTATATATTTCAAGTAATTCATTAACTATTTTTTTAGGGTTATGCCTTAACAAAGCTTTTTTTCTAGCATTTTCACCATATTTTGACGCGGTAACATAATCATTGATTAATTCTAATATTGAACCTGTCAAAACCCAAGAGTCGCCATCTTGAATAAGTATTCCGTCTACTTTGTTTGTTAATAAACTTGATGTACCTCCTACATCAGTTGCTATACAAGGTAAACCAAGTACCATAGCCTCACATAAATTATTAGGGCTATTTTCAATATGGGAAGCCATTATATAAATATTTGCTTTTAATAGATAATTAATTAACTCTTTTTCAATAATTTTTCCTAAAAAAATAATATTCTTAGATATATTCGTTTTATAAGATTTAATAGCATAATTTACAACTTGATCATTTTGAGTTATTCCAGCCAGATACCATTTATACTTAACTCCTAAATCATCTAAATGCTTTGCTGATTTAAGTATTGTTTCAAATCCTTTATAAAGGTTGGATCCTGTTGTTGTAAATAGTATTATTTCTTCATTTAATTTATTGTTCCATTCATTTTGATAAAATGAATCACGTAAAATTTCATCATTATGAAAATAAGTACTTTTAGGGGATAGAACTCTTGTAATTCGCCTATCCCAATCTGTTCTTCCTATTATATGTTTAGCAGGTTTTAAAATTATTTGTTCTCTTAAGACAATTTTCTTGAACCTATTAAAATAATGGTTATAAGTTTTAAACAATACCCTGGTTTTTAATGATGAATATTTTTTTACATCATATTTTGAAATACCAGAAAAGAATTTATCCTTATAAACAGTTAAATTACCTTGTATTGAAATGACAATGGGTATATTATCAATTGTTTTTTGAATTAGTCCGAAAGGTCCTTCACTCCCTAATATATGAATCAAATCAGGGTTAAATTTTTTAATTATTCTAAGAAATTTATCAACATCCTTTTCTGGTTCAATTTGAGAATTAATCCTATTATAAAGTTTTAACAGTTTAAAAGAATTATTATCCTTTGCTATTGGGAAGTATTTAGTGCTATTCTGATTAAAATCATCAAACTTACTATTTGAATAAAAAGCAATTCCTAATTCAACCTCATTTGATTTAATCAATTCATTCTCTAATGATTTTATCCATCCTCCTCCAACGGGTTTCTGACCTATTCTATTTTCTGCCATAGATGGTGTATTTGTAAACCAAAGAACTTTCATTTTTTTAAATTTGTTTTAAACAAGCTAAGAATTCCAAATTCCAGTTGCTTTATTATTTATAATCTTTTTGTATTGAATTGGCGCTATAATTATACCATTAAAATTACTAATTATTGATGCAATAACTAATCCAGAAATACCTAAACTTGTGTGTTTAATTAACGTAATAGCCACTATGATAAATAATACTGCCCCAACAATACTACTATACATTTGTAATTTTACTTTACCTACTCCATTAATAAACATATTGAATACACCTCCAAAAGTAAAAGTGATAAAATAAATTAATAAAACGAAAGACAAATTAAAAGGAACTATAACTTTATCACCTACCCATAATTTATAAAAATTTTCAGAAAAATATAACATTATTACTCCTCCAACGCACATTAAAATCCAGATTTTTAATAATTTATTTACAGTGTTTTTAATCCAAATAATATCTTTTTTTACCCATGCTTCAGTATATGCAGCCCAAAAAGGAGAAATAATTATTGTAAAGACCATCATCAATATAGAAAAATATTTATATGCTATATTATACGTAGTTACTTCAGAAGGACCAAAATATTGTGCTATAATTATATTACTTGACTGATAAATTACCAAGCCAACTATTTGAAGTACAAAAAATTTTACACCTAAATTTAAAAGGTCTTTTGCATATCTAAGTTTAACAAAACTAATTGAAGGGGCTATATTTTTATAATCTTTTTTATAAAAATATAACGTTGCAACTATTAATACTAAAATTGGTGTTACACTTAGAGTCCACCCAAGGTATATAAGTGATCCATTTGTAGTTTTAGTTAATACATATATTAAAACTAATGCTATTAAATTACCAATAGGCCCAAAAGCATTTGCAATTGCAGGTCGTTGATCTGCAACTAACACAATGTTAATCAGCTTTATAACAAATCTTATAAAGAAAAATCCAAAAACGATTAATGCTAAAGTACTTAATTCACTTGTAAGGCTTTGATCAGTATTTAAAATCAATGTCCAATCAATAAAAATATTTGCAATAAAAAATAATAATGCAACGACACCGATAACAATTGATAAAATTGCATAAGTGGTACTAATATATGTTTTGGCTAAGTTATAATTTTTTACTGCTAAAGCCTCGGCTAATTTATTTTTTAACCCACTACCTAATCCTATTTCAAAAAAAGAAAACCAGGTTATAAAAGAAGATAGTGTTAACCAGATTCCGTATTTTGTTTGATCTAAATAACCCAATACAACCCTTACCATTAAAAACCCAATCACAATACTAACACCTTTAACAGCGAAAGAAGCAATAATATTTTTTTTTGCTTTTACACTGCGCTCATGACCCTTAAAAAATTTATTTATATTCAAACCCAATTCTGTTCAATTTTTTTTGTTGATTTTTTTTGTATATATCCATATAGTATTTATCAATAACTAATGCGAAAATAAAACCCATTTCAAATAAACCAAACCATACCAAAGTGAAATTTGCAAGTACAAAACCTAATAATGCAAGAAAGGACCCCCACATTTTTGTTTTTTTTGCATTGATATATAATTTCCTCATTAGAAGGTATAAAAAGCTTAAAAATAAAAAACCTCCAATCAATCCGTACATATAAAACAAGGATAAATAGCCAACGTGCATTTGTGAAGATCTTCCCTTTAAAAAACTTCTTAGTTTATAATCTTGTTTTCCAGTTCCTCCCATTCCGTATTTTATATTACCAACACCTAAAACCGGGTTATCCATAAATAATTTATCAAAGGCAACAAATGCTAACAATCTAGAACTGGCAGAATCACTTTTAACTCTATCTTCCACAATTTTATCAACTACTTTAACACCTAATTTATTTAATACAAAAAGTGAACCAACAACTAATAAAGGCACCAAAATCACAAGCTTTACAAATTGGTTAAATTTATTTTTATGATGAATTATCAAAATCACAAAAACTAAAACTACATTTACCATTATCCATCTAGCCTTTGTAAGAAAAGCATATATTAACCCTATTAAAATCCAAAAAAATATTTTTTTCTTTCTTTTATATAGATATTCAACAATAATAATTAATATAGAAACAAAAGCAAACCCTTTAGAAAGTTCAAAAGACCAAGAATATATTGATGGTAACCTACTTTCAAATTCATTTTTTACTTCGTATAGTTCGAGCTTTACTTGTTTAATAAAAAAAGTTGCATCTAAAACTTGTTGAATTATAATTGTAAAAAAGGCAATTAACAAAACATAAATACTTATTTTCATAATTAAAGTATAATACTTTTTATCAATTTTTATATTTTCAATAATAAACATCATATTCAGTGCTCCTATCAAAGTATTTGAATATAAGTAATTCAATTTAAACTCTCTATCTAGCAATACAAATGCAGAGAAAAATGTATAACCTGTAAAAAGCAGATAGAACAGAATATATTTAGGGAATTTAAGCCTTGCTCTTGGAGGTTTGAATATATATAACAAAAAAATTCCAATAAAGGATAGAAATTGCATAACCTTATTAAAATCCATATTTAAATATGTATAGGTTATGAATCCAAAAAAGGGAGCAATTACAAATAAAAATATTATAAACTTATTATATTTAATTGCAATACTATTATCCATTTAAACAATATCTATATTTTATTATATTCATTACAAAAATGCTTTATTTACTTTTTTTAAATGGGTGGTTAACTAATGGTAATTTAGCCATTGGATGATAATCACCCGATAATGAACTTATTTCTTTATTTCGAATTTCGTGAACAATATCTATAGATTGCTTCGCCTCATTTAAACCAAATCCTTTACCAGCAATAATTTTTTCATAACTTTTTGTGTGTAAATCAAAAAAACCATCGCTAAATTCAATTTCTTCTCCATTAATAGTAATAGATCTATAGGTTCTTTGCCCTTTTTCTTTAATTTCTTTTGGTAAAATATCATAATTAATTGATAAAAACCATCGAACTCTAGCTTTATCAAATTCTAAATAACCTGATGCTCTATCGTGGGTATGCATGTGAACAATATTATTTTTTACTGTACCAAAAACCCAGGATAACATATCATAAAAATGAATACCAATGTTAGAGGCAACACCTCCAGATTTTGTAATATCTCCTTTCCAAGAAGTGTAATACCAGTTACCTCTAGATGTTAAATAAGTAAGATCAACATCATATACTTTGTCTTTTGGACCATTTTTAATCTTCTCTTTTAATGCAATAATACTTGGATGTAAACGCAGTTGCAAAATAGTATTGACTTTCTTATCATATTCCTTTTCAATATCTGCTAAAGCATCCAAATTCCAAGGATTAAGTACTAATGGTTTTTCGCAAATAGCATGTGATCCGTTTCTTAATGCCATTCTTATATGAGAATCATGTAAATAGTTTGGTGTACATATACTGACATAATCTAAATTAATATTCTTTTTACGTTTCAATTTTTCAATATGTCGATCAAATCTTTCAAACTCAACAAAAAATGAGGCATCTGGAAAATAGCTATCCATAATACCTACACTATCAAATTTATCTAATGCAACTAAGAGATTACTATCAGTCTCTTTTATGGCTCTCAAATGCCTTACTGCTACATAGCCTCCAACTCCTACTATTGCGAAATTTTTCATAATTAATTTATTATTGTTTAATCCTTAATTGAAATAAATTTCTAAGAATCATTTATTAACTTTTATTTCATCAGTTTTCACGGCTTCGCCGTCCTTAATCCCAAATAATATTTTAGAATTAAGATAAAAAATACAAATACATTATTAATGTACAATTGTATAATATTCTCCTATTGTGTGAGTAGTTTAAAATAAGGATAGTAAACATTAAATCAATAACATTTAATGTTTTAAGCACAACATTTATAACATTACTTGAAATAAATATGCATTTTTAAACATAATAAATAGGGGAATTGTATATTTTAACATTTAAGCTATTTCTTTTCTTTAATGAATTCCAAATATATATATATATTTCAATATTTAGCATCATTAATTTTTAATAATTTAACATATTGTTAATGTATTAACGATAACAAATAAGATTAATTGCATAAAGTAAAAGCATAAAAAAAACCGAAGTAAAACTTCGGTTTTTTTAGAAATCTTAAATTAAGATTTCTAAATTAGTATTTGAGCTAAACCACCTTTCCATCTTTAAATACTCCTTTATGCTCAAGTTCTCCAGCCTTATTATATTGTTCAAAGGGCCCATCCATAACTCCATTAATATAGGAACATTTGACATTCATCACACCATCTTCCCAAAACTGAATAAAGTCGCCATGTTTTTCCCCATTTAAATAGGTTCCCCTTTGAAATAATTTTCCATTCTCATAATATTCCTCAAATCTATCATTTAACTTACCTTCTATATTATAATCTTTATTTAACATAATTCTATTTTTACGATTTGTATATTAATCAAA
>Ga0209633_10000447_pt1 | contig 48378 bp, 40 predicted proteins | sample Cruoilmetagenom1_FD_187290 | JGI IMG/M metagenome (GOLD analysis project Ga0209633, IMG submission 187290) | Oil polluted marine microbial communities from Coal Oil Point, Santa Barbara, California, USA - Sample 1 (SPAdes) (version 2) | ecosystem: Environmental > Aquatic > Marine > Oil seeps ... | reverse complement strand
TTAAGACTCTTAGCATTTCTTCCCCGACAGCCTACTCACCTCTATTCCGGTTCAACCGGGTTAAAATATCTCAGCCGAGAACAGCCTGGCCATGGTATAGATACCGTTTAATCTTATGTGTCGCCGTCTTAATAAACGGTTCCCTTCTCTCAAACATCTTGCCCAGCCGGGAAGAAGTGGACAACTGACTATTCAGCTCTCCCCGCATAGTCTCCAGAAGGTTTTCTATATAAGTGCGCCTTTCCAGACGTGAACTGCCGGCAGTCTGTTCGTCAATAAGTTCATAATCGGGATAGATCCAGGCCTCAAGTTTGCCATTATTATCAATGACCAGACTCTCCACAACCCAGTTAAAGGCATTGATCTTATGCTCTATAGCCTCAGGATAAACATTTTCCCCATTGGCCATGACTATGACATTTTTAGATCTGCCGCACACATGCAGATTTCCCGCATCATCGAGAAACCCAAGATCTCCCGATGCAAGCCAGCCATCACTGCCGAGCACTGCTGCAGTTGCTTCCAAATCGTCGTAATAGCCTTTCATCACATTTGCACCACAGACGTAAATCTCCCCAATTCCAGTCTCGGGATCGGGCTCTACTATTTTTACATCAACACCGGAAAGAGGTTTACCTGTTGAGCCGATAGCGATAGTTTTATCACCCGATGGACCACCTGCAACGAGGGGAGAAGATTCCGTCATGCCATACCCGATCAGATAAGGAAATCCGGCTTCACTGAGAAATTTTTCCACCTCCGGATTGAGTGCTGCTCCGCCGATACCCATAAGTGCCAGATTCCCACCAAAAAACTTCAGCAGTTTCTTGCCAATACGTCGATAGATAAATTTTCTGCCGATATTAGTTTTACAGATAAGACTCAAAAGTCTGCTCTTCTCAATCTGGGGGAGTACCCGTTTCTTATAAATCTTTTCAAGAACCAGAGGTACTGCAAAAATTACATAGGGGTGCTCATGACTGCATAGTTTCTGCAAAATAGCCGGAGTGGGTGTTTTTCCGGCATACGCAATGCGACAGCCATAGAGCAGAGGAAGGATAAAGCCGCAGGTAAACTCATAGGTATGGGACATGGGCAAAATTGACAACCAGGTGGCTCCGGACTCCACCTCCATCAGGCTTGATGCCGCGTAAGCGTTTGAAGTCAGATTCTTGTGGCTCAACATCACAGCCTTGGAAAAACCGGAAGTGCCGGAAGTATACAAAATAGACGCAATATCATCCTCTTCAACCACAGGGAAGACAAGATCTTCAGAACTACTTCTCAAGGCAATGACAGCCTCATTTAAATAGCGAGTAAAGGGGGTAACAGAAATAACTCCGCTTGTCCCTTCATAGTCATCCAGGGTTATCACCGGTCCTTTCAGCTCTCTGCTCAGCTCATATACTTTTTCTATCAGCTTCTGAGTAGTAAAAAGAATCTTTACCTGCATCTCTTTGAGTATATGATGTACATCACTCTCCGGCAAATCCGGCAGAATTGGTACGGCTATAGCCCCCAGACGTACTATGGCCAGATAGGCAATTCCCCAGTTTGGGGAATTCTCACCGAGAATTGCAACATGATCTCCTTTCTCTACGCCTTCGTCCCGCAGGCGTGCAGCCAGAGCAACAATTCGCTCATAAAAAACCTTATAGGTGAGAGGTTCTTCCATTGCCATACCAATGGCATGCCTGTTCTTGAATTTGGAGCAACTGGAATCAATTACATAATTAAGAGTCAGACCAACTTCCGCGCCTAAAACCATAAATCACCTCTATCACAAGCCTCCTGTATATCACAGTGGGGCTGCACACTATATCAAATCCCCCTTATTCCTCTTCATCTGTTTCCGAGAGCAGTTTGGCCACTGCTCCGGTAATGGATTCCAGGGAAAAAGGCTTAGTTATAGTTATGATTCCGTCAAGATAACCGGCAACAGCCAGATAGCGTTCCTTGGAAATAGTTCCACCACCCGACATTGCTATAACCGCCAGATCAGGAGTCTCTTTCCGCAGGTCAAGTATGGTCTGTAAACCGTCCTTTTCCGGCATCACCATATCCGTTATAACGAGATCACACGGTTTTTGACGAAACAACTCTATCCCCTCAGCTCCGTTGGAGGCAGTCACCACCTCATATCCTTCAAGATCGAGAATCTTGCGGAGCACCTCAAGGACTATCTGTTCATCATCGATAATAAGAATACGTTTCACTCTACTCACTCAATTTGGTTCAATTTCAGTAACTATTCAGCAGCACTCCAACTACGTCCATCTTGACCTTCTCGAATAGCACTGTATGCTTCGAAGTCCCAAATAAACGAATTTGAAGCACTGCTAAACAGTTACAGGGCAGTAGTTTTAGCAACAGTAGAGTATCACCTGATATAGTTACCAATTTTATAGACAAATACAACCTGTCTTATACGCTACTTTGTCGCTTTTTAAAACCAAAATCAAGCTTTGTTTAAGCAAAACTCTTCATCTGCGCAATAATTGGATGCCATGAACAGTCAAAGTCAATGCACCGTAGTCCTCCTCCACCAGTCCTCCAAGGATATACGGCTTTCCACTGGTCAGTATAGTCGCATACCGACTATACACATCCGGGAAAAAAGTCGTCTCAAAGAGAGCTGTCTCATCTTCAAAGGTTAAAAACTCCATAACTTCACCATTGCTGGTTGACACCAGCTTGCCACTCAGCAACCAACCTGCCAACTCCACACGACGTCCCTTATGATCTGCAAGATCGCAGGCTTTTACCAGCCTTCGACCGTGACGGGTAAAAAATTGCAATGGGTGCATGTCACAGAGAAAACCGAGGACACGAAACTCCCTCCTCAGCCTGGTTCGCTGATCCGGCATAGGTAAGAGCGGCGGCTGTGGCAAAATTATATTAAAAAGGGAGTGGTGGGATGCACTCTTTCGGACACGCTGAAAACTTGCCCACTGCCAGAGCAGTGCAGATCTGTTTCCAGTCTCACTCAGGCAGTCCAGTCCGCCCCCATGGATAAGTGCACAAACCTCATTATCCGCCGGTTTTGTACGCGTTAAAAAATCTTCAAGGCTTAAAAACTGTTTTTCCCCACGTTCTCTGATAAGACGTTTCTGAAAATCTGCGGATAAACCTTTTACACTCTGCAAACCAACCCGGATCCATACCTCCTGCCCGGTCCAGCGTATTTCACTCTCGCGTACATTCGGGTGAAGGATTTTCAGTCCCAGCCTTTTCGCCTCGGAGACATAAGCAAAAGTTGAGTAATAACCACCCTGATTTGATATCACCGCCGCCATGAATTCTGCAGGAAAATGTCTTTTGAGATATGCCGCCTGATATGATACCCGTGCATAGGAGGCAGAATGGGGTTTACAAAAGGAATAACCGTCAAAGCTCATCATCATCTGCCACATCCTCTCAACATCGACCAGATCAACATTGCAGGCGGCACAGCCGGTAAAGAATCGTTCTCTATAGTTTTCCAACCGGAGTTTCTTGTCCTTTTTCGACATAACCTTGCGCAATCCGTCGGCCTGGCTATGGCTGAATCCGGCAAGGGCCACCGCAACCCTGGAAACATCTTCCTGGTAAACCATCAAGCCGTAGGTCTCATCAAGCACATCTCCAATCTCAGCACAGAGTGGCTGCCAGCTTCCACCATGCAGGCGCCGCACATATTCTCTGACAAACTCGTTGGCCGCCGGTCGAATAATCGACGACTGAATAACCAGCTGCTCAAAATCCCCGCTGGCAGCCTTCTTCTGCAGCAATCGCATGGCCGGACTTTCTATATAAAAGCAGCCCATAGTTTCCCCCACCGCAACTGCAAGCTTTGTTGCAACATCATCTTCAGGCTGCCAGCTCGCTTCATCCGGCGCATCGTCGTTTTCAGCCACAGCATGGAGACAGTCACGAATAACGCCGAGGCTTCTGTTGCCCAGAATATCAATCTTAACCAGCCCCGATTCTTCGGTACCGTCTTTTTCCCACTGAATAATCGGAACCCCTTTTTGGGCCCATTCCACAGGGACATAACTGCTTATCGGCTCTGGTGTTATCACCACTCCCCCCGGATGCACCGAGAGATATCGCGGTACTCCGATCAGCTTCTCTGCGAGGGTCAGCACCTCCGGCCATGGAGGGGAGAGATGTTTAGATACCCATGGCAACCTCCTGATCACCTCCGATATCTCATATCCCGGTAAGCCAAATGCCCTGGCCGTTTCCCGGATGGCCATACGTGGTTTAAAGAAAACATGATTGCAGACCATCGCCGCATGACCATTGAAATCACTTAGCACTTTTGTGAGCACATCATCCCGTTCATCCCAGGAAAAGTCTATATCAATGTCAGGGGGATCGGATCTGCCGGGATTCAAAAACCGCTCAAAGTAGAGGTTATATTTCAGGGGACAGACATTGGTAATCTCCAGGCAATAGGCGACAAGGGAGGCTGCAGCAGAGCCACGGCCGCAAATCCTCCGCTTTCTCCTCCTGCCGTCTTCTCCCTTCCGGTGGACAATATCCCGAACCACAAGAAAATAGGAAGAAAATCCCATAAGTTCGATAATCGACAGTTCATGTTCCAACCGCTCGACCACCGGTTCACCCAGATCATCACCGTATCTCCTCCTGGCCCCGCAAAATGCCTTTTGCCGCAGGGCTAAACCGGCGGGTTTGCCATCATCCCCCTGCCAGGGCGGCATAACAACACCAAATTCCGGCCCGGTATAGTCACAGAGAGCGGCAACTCTCTCTGTGGCCGCAACCAGCTCCGGCCAGGCCACAAACCTGTTCCAATATTCCCGCGGATCGGCCAGCCAGCCAGGTTTTTCATTCCGCCCCCTTCTTTGTGCATCACTGATGGTTGCCCCTTCCCGCACCGCTCGAAGCAGACAGGAAAGCTGAAAATCCCCTTTCTCTGCCATATCACTATCAGGAGTAGCAACACAGATGATATCCTTTTCCTTTGCCCAATGCCGTAACAGTCGACCGGCTTCCGTGGGTCGGCTGCCCAAATCTGCCACGACCTCTACACCTTGCCGACTATAGTTCTTCAGCAACTCATAATCCCGGCATAGAATGACCAGCCCTTCTGCATATTTCTGCAAAGTGGTGGCCAGGCTAAACTTTCTTTCCATATGACGATTTGTAAGGAGGAAGCAGAGATTGCTGTACCCTTCGCGATTACGAACCAGACAGGTAATGCATTTTTTCGAACCGGGCTCTGTGACCTCAGCGCCGATAATGGGCCTCAATCCCTCAACCTTACAGCTCTTCAGAAAATCCCAGAGACCATAGAGATTATCCCTGTCGGTAAGCGCAAGCCCCGTGTATCCATAGCTCTTTGCCTGTCTGCAAAGTGCTGCGGGGGATGAGGTGCCTTGTAACAGAGAATAATAGGAACGAACGCGCAGAGGAAACATTAGTGGATGGTGCTTCTTACATCACCTGCTATGCTGCTCCGGCTGCCTATGCTGATTAATTGGTGGCCAAAACGGTTACGGATAGTATCCATGGCTCCAAGCAGTTTTTCCTGCCGCCTTTCCCTGACTCCTTTATCAGGGAAAAGCAGTAACTGGGGGGACTGTTTATGCAGACGGTCGTAAACGAGACGACAGCTTCTGAGCCGTATCCGTTTAGTCCAGGCCCGTTGCAGGGCGGAGAGGGCAAGATTGTGCAGAACAAAATCGCTGTTACTGCCGACACGCCTGGAAGCCTGTCGTACCACATGACTGCCATCGGAATATCGCAGCCAGATACCCACCCGGCGGGCAACCTGACGTCTTGAGCGCAAACACTGTCCCGCCCGGCTGGCCAGATCAGTAATAACAGCTTCAATCTCCTGTCGATCATTGGTGTCATCTGCAAAAGATTGCTCACAATCCACAGTCTGTGTGGTGGTTAAAGAGGAAGTGCTGACTACACTGTCATCAATACCCTGGCTGATATCATGCAGATAATCAGACCGGCTGCCAAAGGGTACCATCAACTGCTGCCGGCTCAGTCCTGCCAGAGCACCAACGGTGGTCAAATGAAATTCCTCCAGCTTCCGGAGTTCCTGCCGGGTAAGACCAGGTAAAAGAGCTACCGGCAGCGGAGCAAGAAAGAGAGCCTCATCACCGGGACTGACGATATATTCCCCAACCGGTTTTACCAGACGAGAGGCCACCTTCGATACGAGTTTACTGGTTCCCAGCGTCCAGATGGGATTAATACCAAGGTGGGTACGAACATGACGGCGGATACGCAGGCCAATATCGGGCGGTGGACCATGAAGCCGATGAGTGCCGGTAACATCAACAAAAAGATGTCCATCAGCAAAACCACTTTCGATAAGGGGTGAATAGTTCAGTACCTCCTTCAAAAATGCTGTCATCGCCTTCTGATACAGCGCAGGCCTGGGAGCCAGCACTGTCGCCCCCCGGCAAATCTTTGTCGCCCGCCGCAGAGCCATCCCCTTACGAACTCCATCTCGAAACGCCTCTTCACTCATATCATAGACCACAGCCCGTGCAGCCTGCAGAGGAGCAATAATAAGCGGGCATTGACGAAGTCCGCTGTCGACCACCCGTTCAACCGAAACGGCAAAATCAGCCACATTAAAGTGAATAACCGATCTTTCTTTCAAACCAAACTCCTTTTCCCTGCCGCGAAAACTCTTACCAGCTTTTGTGCATTACGGGGGGCTTGGGCCCGGACATGATTATTAAAAAACAGCATTCCACAATCAGCGCGAGCAGCCATTGGTCGGATATATGTTTCTGTCCAGCTATGCAATTCCTCCTCCGAATAGTCATAATTGAATTTTTTCTGCATATTGCCTGAACGCCACCCGGTGCTGTTGCGCCCATGAAAGCGAACATAGAAAAGGGCTGGATTGGTGACAATATCAAGGGAAGGAAACAGGCCGGGCAGCTCAGGCTCATCAACAGTCACCAGGCTGACCTTTCGCCGTTCAAGCTCTGCAAAAACGGAGTCAACCGCCCAGGAAACATGACGAAATTCCACAGCTATCGGAAATTCCTGCAAACCGTCAAGCAGGGCAGCCAGATAATTACGGTTGTCAATGGTCCGGTGAAAATCCGGCGGCAACTGTACCAATACCGCCACCAACCGTTTTTTCAAGGGAGCAATCCCCTGACAGTAGAGAACAAGCTGTTCCCGCCAGTCTGCAGCGCGCTCATGGGTCATTGTCCTGGTCAATTTAGCCGCAAACAGCAGATGTTCGGGGGCTCTATCAACCATGCGGGCAACAGCATCGGCCCGGGCCATCTGATACCAGGTGTAGTTAAGTTCAACTACAGAGAAACAGCGGCTGTAGAGACCAAGCATTGCAGAGTTCTTTGTGTTGGCCGGATAGAAACCACTATCAATCCATTCGGTATATGAATAGCCGCAAGTGCCAACATACAGGGTACATTGGTGACTGGCCCCAGCCATTTTCGGCCCAGCCGGGATAATGATATCAACTTTGCCGGGAGACGCTTTCATTCCCTACTCTCCGCCCCCGTCAAACTCACTGTTTTTGCCGCGAATTACTCCAGTAACCTTACCCTGCACCAGTACCTCACTGAAGGGATAGCAGATAACCTGAAAGTCTTTATTTGCAGGGTGCAGCTCAATATGATCTGAATAGAGAAAAAAGCGCTTTACCGTAGCCTCCTCACCTTTAATCAGTACTGCGACAATCTCACCGTTTTCGGCATACTGACGGGGCTCACAGACAACCAGATCACCATTTAAGATACCGGCATCCCTCATGGATTCTCCTTTAATACGCAGACAGAAGAGATTTTCTCCTGCAAATAGCGAGTTATCAACAACCACAGTCCCTTCCCACTCCTGCTGGGCATACATCGGCAGCCCGGCTGTAACCTGTCCGATAATCGGCAATTCTCTCCCGCGACCACCCGGTTGATGTCCCCTGGACTTTGAAAAAAGACGGATAGTACGACCATAATGGCCCTCTCTTTCCATCATGCCCTTTCTTTCCAACTGGGTCATCAACTGTGCCACTGCCGTATGGCTCACCCCCATATCCAATGCAGCCTGCCTTAAACTCGGTGCCCGGCCATCTTCAGCTATCCGTTCTGTCAAATACTCAAAAAAATATTTCTGCTTTTCTGTAAGCTCCATACAACCTCCGAAAATGTACATTTACATTCTACCTAATTGTACATATACATTTTTTTTTGTCAATATACATTATTCGAAATATTTATAGCGTAAAGCGAGCAGAAAAACATAGACTTCCAACCTGCTGCTTTGTACTGTTAAATTGAATTAACAGAAGGTGATTGGAAACAATTACCGGGGGAGTTTTTACGAAATTATCAAAGACAAAAGAGAGTAAAACAATGACTTATACCGCCTCAGCAGAACGCTATGCTTCCATGACCTACAAGCACTGCGGAAACAGCGGCTTACAACTGCCTGCCATTTCTCTCGGTCTCTGGCACAATTTTGGCCACGATTTTAATGAACAGACTTCCAAAGCTATTTGTCGCAAAGCTTTTGATATGGGAATCACTCATTTTGATCTAGCCAACAATTACGGACCTCCTCCGGGGGCAGCGGAAAGTTTTTTCGGCCGCATACTGAAAACAGACTTTGCCCCCTATCGGGATGAAATGATTATCTCAACCAAGGCCGGATATCGTATGTGGCCGGGACCCTATGGTGAATGGGGCAGTCGTAAATATCTGATTTCCAGCCTGGATCAGAGCCTGAAAAGGATGGGTCTGGATTATGTTGATATTTTCTATTCCCACCGTTTTGATCCGAAAACGCCCCTTGAAGAAACCATGGGGGCATTGGATTCCATTGTCCGGCAAGGTAAAGCCCTGTACGCAGGTCTCTCTTCCTACAATTCCAGGAGAACCCGTGAAGCGGTTAAAATTCTCAAGGAACTCGGCACTCCCTGCCTGATCCATCAGCCCAGCTACTCCATGCTGAATCGATGGGTAGAGGATGACGGGCTGCTGGATACCCTGGAAGAACTGGAAATTGGTTCCATTGCCTTTTCACCTCTTGCCCAGGGGATGTTGACGGATAAATACCTGAATGGCATTCCAGAAGGCAGCCGCGCCACCCAGGGTAAAACCATACGGGAAGGCCATATCACTGACGAAAATATTAGACGTATTCGGGGTTTGAACGAAATAGCCAGGCGACGTGGACAGAGTCTGGCGCAAATGGCCATCGCCTGGGTGCTGAGGAACAACAGGGTGACAACTGCTCTGATCGGTGCCAGCAGCACTTCGCAACTGGAAAACAGTTACTGTGCTCTGAGTAGCCTTGAATTCAGCAGCGAAGAACTGAAAGAAATTGACGTCTTTGCCCAAGATGCCGGCATTAATATATGGTCTCTCTCTTCCAATAGCTAAGGGCTTTTACTTTGCACCGTTACTCAAATTTTTCCAGCTCAGAAGTGTTTACTTTTAAGACTTGTCCAACCTTCAGTCTATGAGATGCAGTCAATACATCTTTATTTAATTCATAGATTTTTTTCCAACTCTGGACATTACCAAACAACTTTTGAGCAATCGTACCGAGAGAGTCACCGAATTGTACCGTATAGGTTCCGTCCTCATTCAAAACGGGCAAGAAAGTTGACGAACCGGGTGACACAAGAACATCCCCCGCCCCTGTTAAAGTTGGAATGGTTAATGTCATTCCAACTCGCAGTCTGTCGGGATTATTTTTAAGTTGATCCTTATTAGCATTTGCTATGGCCGGCCATTTAGAGAATGTACCATATACCTTCATGGAAATCAGTCCAAGGGTATCACCGGATTGCACGGTATAAACATGTTCAGCAAATTTTTCCCGGCTGAACAATTCAACTCCAGATCCATCCTGTTTTCCAACCACCGGGATTGATTGCTGCGACTGTTCAGGATAATCCTGCATCGAAGGTAAGCTTTCTTTATGATCAATCCCGATACCCGGTGTAGCGGGGTTCTGCTGTTTATCCCCTAACTCTTCAAACAGAACACGTTTTTGTGGTTGCTCAACCTTCTTGTTTGCTGAAAGTCTTACCGGGTCTTTCACTTCAGGGCGCTCCTCCTTTTCAGACGATGCAACTTGCAGCACACTTTTCTTTTTCAGCAGTGTAAAATTAAGCTTATCAGTGTAAAACAATCCAACTCCAACCATAAGCAGTGGTAAGAAAAAACAAACCAGCAGGAGTCTCGGGCCCTTTGATTTCCTTGTTTTATAAGGCGTATCCGGCGAAGAGGATTGCTTCTCTGGCCTGTACATTCTCCTTTTGTCCCTCTGTTGCAAAGCCCAGATTAATCCCATAGCATCATCAATCCGCCTGAATGCTGCAGGAAGCTCCGGATAATCAACGGCAATATTTTCTACTTCTTTGTATTTCTCTCGTGCCTCTTCCAGTTTTCTCTCTCTTTCAAGACTGCCAGCCTCGCGGAAATATTTTTCTGCCTGTGCGATCAGAGCGGAAAGCTGCTTACTGAGGACTTCTCTATCAGCTTTTTCCATGCCTGATGCTGATTCCTGAAAAATTCGGCTGGCATCAATTATGTGCTTTTGTCGAATTTTCTCCCTAACCATATCTGTCGTCTCTTCTATATGCAGATATTTGTTCGGTAAATCGACAAGTTGCCTGTTTCTTGTTTTTGACATCTTTTACAATGTGATAAGTTATGGGTGATGGCGCCGTAAAAACCTTAATATTTCGCCATTCCGTCAATATTATCATCTCACTAAAGCAATTTGGAAGTCAACAGCTTTTCATCATATATCTATGGAAAGTGTTGCACTGCAATGAATTCCTGGCAGGAAACAGACAGGAGAGTGGAGAAATTTAAGGGAGGGAAATAGAAAGGCAGATCCACTTGTCATAACGTAGACCTACCTCTTATCTAACACCCATGAAATGAATTTCACAACGATGACACCGCTACGCTGTTATGAAAGTAATGAAATTATACCTTCACAAAAATTATCTCGTCCATACTTCAGGATCATAGGAGCCTGGATGGCAATACTCTATCCTGTACGGTTCAATAACAATGACAGAATAATTAGGATCATCGGGTCCATCGAAGATTGGAGCGAGCATATCGTTCCAGAATCCATGGCGCTCTTCTTTATCCCTGGTTACCCGGGCCTGCCCTTGAATCTGCAGGTATGGCTGCATTTCCTGGAGACTGGTCACACCGCAGGTCAGATGAACATTAGGATTGTTCTCAATCTGCTTCACTTTGCGCGATTCGACAAAGGTTCCGCATCTAAGCACTAGATTCCCATCCCCAACCGCAACAATATATCGAACCCAGGGGTTGTTTTTCTCTGTTACCGTGGCTAAAGCAGCAAGCTGTGGTTTGTGAACAATATCAAGAATACGTTGTTGTAAATCCGGCATATTAAATTCTCCTTGTTAAGTTTCTTGTTAGCACTTTACTCATAATCGCAAAGCAGAGTTTAATCATTTTTCCAACAGTGCACAAAAAAATTCTTGCTCCGGTAACAAATCCACTATAGCGTGCTTTTATATGAAAGTCATGTTCGCTCCCCTGACAGGGAGGGATTCGGAGGAGTGTTGACACAACAATCCACAGCCTGCGAGGACGTTTGGCGACACTCCTCCGAATCCCGGTTACATCACTTTCATGCTTCGTTGTGAAATTCATTTCATGGGTGTTAGTGCCTTACTCGATAAAAGCTGTAAAAAAACAAGAAAATCAAAAGTGCTTTTAAACTTCACTGATTAATACCAGAACCAAAGCACTTATCCAGCGTAACTAAAAAGTTTTCCGACTTGTCGGGTTGGTTATTGATAACCGGCATAGTGATGGGAGAAAGAAATGAAAACTATTGATTGGCAGGATTTTGAAAAAGTTGAATTACGTGTTGGCAAGGTCATGGAAGCCAAAGTATTCAAAGAGGCCCGTACACCTGCATATATTCTTCAAGTGGATTTTGGTGAGAAGATCGGTATAAAAAAATCGAGCGCACAGGTTACCGACCTGTATGCAGCAGAGGAATTGGTTGGAAAACTGGTCGTCGGGGTGGTCAATTTTCCACCAAAGCAGATCGGCCCACACATGTCAGAATGCCTTATCACCGGTTTTCATACCAGAGATGGCAAAGTAGCCCTATGTATACCTGACAAAAATGTCCCTCTTGGAACGAAATTGTGTTGAGATAAAACATAGCTCCGAATCTCGACACGCAAATCAACCCAGAGTGCTCGTAAATAGCAGTTCCCACGTTTTAATATCGTTTTCAGACTTTGAAGGTATTGGTGTATGTATTGCTTTTAACGATGAAAATTTAATTTTCTTAAATGGCAATCTGGTCTCACACACTAAAGAGTCTCTTGTTGACTTTGGCAGAATCTTATATGCCAGACTTAAGTGAGGATCAAATGAAAATGACGATGAAAAAAAATAGTTTTTAAACAACCCTGACAAGTACAGCAGATCTTTCGAACTTTTCAAGGAAAGATAAAGTGTTTTTGTCAGGATATCTTCAGTTTTTATGTTTTCTGTTTCTAGAGTTACCGGCTTGCAATGATTTGCAGCATAGTCCAGTGATTGTTTGACTGAAGCGCGGCTTATGTACCCTGAGAATAATGTTACATGCGGTTCGAACACAGGAGAGTGCAGCTTCGTTGAAAGCTCAACGATACACTTTGAAAGCAGCGCTTTATGCTCATCGCATGGAATAAGCCATATGGACATCCGCTCCGGTGCTTCACTCCCAGTCATATTTATTCATCTCCTGGATATATGAAAAATACCGATTTGCTGTTTTTTAGTGCCTTACTCCATAAAAGCTGTAATAAATAACAAGAAAATCTAACCCGACTAGTCGGAAAACTTTCAGTCACGCCGGATAAGTACCGTTCAGGAGTAAGGTATTAAAAAGTTTTCCTTAACCGTGCAAGGTTAATCACATTATGATGAAGTAAAAATGAGCAATACATTCACTACTATCAGTCCGATTGATGACACCACCTACGTGGAAAGGCCATATCCAAGATGGGATGATATTCAAGTAAGACTGGATAAAGCCCGAATAGCACAACGGGATTGGCAAAAAGCTCCTTTAGCCAAACGAAAAGCTCTGTGCTCAAAAGCTATAGATGCTTTTGTGGCCAAAAGAAACGAAATAGCTGAAGAAATCTGCTGGCAGATGGGCCGCCCTATCCGATCGGCTGTCGAAGAAGTTCATGGCATGGAAGAACGAGCTCATGCCATGATAAATCTGGCTGAACAGGGACTGGCACCAATCATACTGGAGAAAAAAACCGGTTTTGACCGCTGGATTCAACATGAGCCAGTTGGCGTGGTCCTTGTACTAGCACCCTGGAATTATCCTTATTTGACCGCGATTAATGCAGTTCTGCCCGCTATTCTTGCGGGCAACTCTGTTATTTTGAAACACTCCGCCCAGACCCCCCTCTGTGCAGAACGACTGCACGAGGCATTCCATGCTGGCGGTTTGCCCGGGGATGTCTTTCAGTACCTGCACCTGACCCATGATGATACTAAAACCGTCATTAAAGACAACCGTATCAACCATATTGCCTTTACCGGATCGGTTCCGGGAGGAAAGATGGTGGAAAAAGCTGCATCCGGTCGCTTTATCGGTGTCGGTCTTGAACTTGGCGGCAAAGATCCGGCATATATACGCGATGATGCAGATTTACCAAAGGCGGTAGACAGCACAATGGATGGTGCATTTGCCAATTCCGGCCAGTCCTGCTGCGCAATTGAGCGTATTTATGTGCATGAAGCGATTTACGATAAATTTGTAAAACAGGCAGTAGGCTGGGTAAAAAAACTTAGACTTGGTCGCCCGGATGATCCTGAAACGACTTTGGGGCCGGTGGTAAGAGCCGGTGCTGCAGACTTCGTACGTCTGCAGACCCGCGAAGCAATTAAGCAAGGAGCTGTACCACATATCGCAAAAGATGATTTCCCACTGAACAAAACGGGCAGTCCATATCTCGCACCACAGCTGTTAACTGAGGTGAATCACACTATGCGTGTAATGACGGAAGAAAGCTTCGGCCCCCTGATTGGGATTCAAAAAGTCAGCTCTGATGAAGAAGCAATCAAATTAATGAATGACAGTGACTACGGTCTTACTGCTGCCATTTTCACCAGAGATATAGATACCGGTATTGAACTGGGCCAGCAACTCGACACCGGTACCTTTTTTATCAATCGATGCGACTACCTGGATCCGGAGCTGGCCTGGACCGGTGTAAAAAACTCCGGCCATGGCTGTACTCTATCAATATTGGGATTTGAATCTTTTACCCGTCCTAAGTCTTTTCATATTAAGACTGAATTTTGATGACGTCGTAAAAAGGCCATCAACTCTCTTCACGTCGACTAACCAGCAGGTTAATCAGAGCCAACAGGGAAGTGGAAACAATAAGCAGAAAAGAAATTGCATTGATTACCGGAGAGGAGCCATCCCGCACCTACAGGTACAAATTGATGGGCAAGGTGGTATCGGAACCAACCAGGAAAAGTGTGGTATTAAAATTCTCAAAACTCATAAAAAAAGCCACCGCACCAGCACCAATTAGAGCAGGCCGGAGAAAGGGAATGGTTATTTAGAGCTTCGTGTATTTATGACTGTCGACGGCAGGGAAATCATTGGCAAAGATATCGAAGGACGAATGGCAAAGACTCACCCAATTAGCTGCTCATAAAAATCCCCCTTCTTTAGTGCCTTTACTCCAGAAAAGCTGTAATAAAAAACAAGAAAATCTAAAGTGCTATCTAACTCGATTGGTCAATACCAGCAACAGATAGCGAACATAGTGAGGCCTTCGAGGCACTTATCCAGCGTAACTAAAAAGTTTTCCGACTTGTCGGGTTAGAAATAGAATGAGTTCTGTGATAAATGCTGGTGAGTCAGATTTTGCGCTTCGCTGTCCCCATTAAATCTTTCACAATCCATTGGGCAGTTGCTTGTCCTGCCCTCCAGCATTTACCTGCGACTTTCACTGGGTTAAACAGAACATTTCCTGCAGCGTAGTAGCTAGGATCTGAACACCGCCCATACTTGTCAACTATTGGTTCGCCTGTGATCTGATTAATATGAAGATGACTCATCCTGACCAGGCTGGACTCTGGTATGAATTGTCCCGTGAAGAGAACCCCATCACAGTTAATATCTTTTTCATTTCCATCTTTATCAGATAATTTTACCATTTCAACACGTTCATGGCCTTGTATACTCAGAATACTTGTGTTCATTAACAACGGAATTCCGAACAGCCTGGTGCCATAACCAATGGGCCACATAACGGATGTTTTTTTGTTTTCCTCTACCAGTGCGACAGGTGTAATGCCTGCTTTTCTGCAAGTAAATAAAGCGGAAAAACTTACTATTTCAGTACCAACGACAAGTGGACGATGGAAGGGCACACGTTTTTTTAGATATATCATAGACTGTAAAGCCCCAGTATTGTATATCCCAAGTGGTCTTTGGCCGGAAATCATTCTGGCCGAGCGAGGTGTTTCACGGGCTCCCGTTGCTATTAGAACCCGATTTGCCTCCAATGCACCGGGTCCGTCTGGCGATATTAGAGTTAACCTACCTTCATTACCCAATGATGTAACGGTGGTTTTTAACCATATGTCAACGCCGGCAGTAATTGCGGTTTTCACTATTTTTTTTGCATATGACGGACCTGAAAGTATCCGTTTATATTCCACTATCCCGAAAGGTGGATGACCGCAATGGCGTGGAACACCACCAGCTACCGATTCACGATCAAGTACTACTACCCGCTCAACGCCGCTTTTCTTCAGTGTCGTTGCCGCCGCAAGTCCTGAGGGGCCACCACCAATAATTGCAACATCACAAATGTCATATTTCAGAGTATCACTCATCTGTTTCTCCAACGGCGATTGGCTCTTGAAATTTTCCTTCAGTTAACTCTGCAAGGTGAGCAGAACAGTAGAATCCCTGACAACGTCCCATTGTCACCCGGGTTCGTCTTTTTAAACCGGAAAGACTTCCTGCCGGCAGCAGGTCGCTCTCAAGGACAGCTTTTATTTCACGTTGGGTTACCATTTCGCAGTGGCAGACAATTTCTCCATAATCTGGTGTTTCACAATCACGAGGGAGATGCTCAGCAAGATTTGGAACTTTTGGTATTGATGGATTGGCCACCTCACTGAATTCAGCGCCTTTCTTTAAAAGAAGGCCATATACATGCTGAGCAAGTCCCAGGGCGGATGTTAGTCCAGTTGATCTTATGCCACCAAGAGTTATCCAGTTTCTCTCAGTATCTTCAATGATACGATACTCAGGTCTTTCTGTGGCAGATCTGATTCCTGCGTAGGTAGCTGTTACAGGAATATTTTCAAGTGCAGGCAGTTTTTTAATGGCCTGAGCATGTAATTCATTTAAAATATTCCTATCGACGGAGGCATCATCTCTTCCTTCCTGTTCTTCTGCAGTTGGACCAACCATTAAGTTTCCAAAGATCGTAGGAAAGAGCACGATACCTTTGGTCCGTTTGGTTGGTACAGGCAAAATAATAGACGTGATTAATTTATGCGCTGCCTTGTCAAATACAACAAATTGTCCTTTACGCGGCTTGATAGTGAATTCGGATGACCCAAGCACATCCCGGTCCAGAATGTCGCCATAAAGTCCCGCACAGTTTATGACATAACGTGCCCGAACCTTTCCTCGAGCAGTTTTGAGAAGCCATTTTGAGCCTGTAAACTCACCACCAGTAACTCCTGCCTTAAAGAGTGCCTTACCACCATTCTCTAGTGCCTGCATTAAATACGCCAGGGGGGTCGACCAGGGGTCGATCACAAATTCACGAGGAACAGTTATAGCTGCCCGAATATCTACTGAAAGATTTGGCTCACGAGAAAGCACTTCAGAACGACTAAGCATACCTAAATCTTTAACACCGTTTTCGGATCCTTTTTTTAAGATATCAGGAAAACGGGACTCCTCTTCTTCTGTCCATGCAGCAACCAGCGCACCTGATTTCAGCAGTGGCAGGTTGAAACTTTTGCGAATTGCAAGATATTCTTCATATCCTCTTTGAACGCATTGCCACTCAAGTGTTCCTACAGGTGCATCAAATCCGGTGTGCAGAATTGCACTGTTACCTTTGCTTGCACCATCTAAAATATCCGAGGCTTTCTCGATCAAAACAACAGATGCCCCTTTAAGTGCCATTTTGCGTGCAACAGCGCATCCAACGACGCCACCACCTATAACGGCAACATCGGTATCAGCAAGAAATGCGGAATTACTTGTCACGTCACCTTGCAACTGTTTTTGTATTATCTTGTCTGGTTTGTTAATCATAGCACTACAGTAACAAATAGTGACCGTTTGGTCAACAAAAAAGACTACTCGGTCGCCTCCCTTGTTTAATGCTTAATCCGTATTTTTACCAGCCGAGGTGACTGCTTATGTTAGGATTGGCCAACAGGTAGATAAGTGAAAATTTGGGTAGTTTCCGATGGCCGTCCGCACGGAAACTCTGTAGATTTGACGATAGTAGTGCGAACTATCCATGGAGCATATTTCATAAGAGATACGCTTACTTCTTGACACTGAAAATATTTACACCAGCTTCAATCAGTGCCGTCTTAATTTTTTCTGGAGGTGGTTGTTCGCACACGAGATTTGTCACCCTGTCCAGGCTGCACACTTCAAATGATGCAATTTTTCCAAATTTAGAATAATCCGCAAGGATGGTTACAGACTCAGCTTGTTCAATCATTGCCCGGGCAACCTGCGCCTCTTCAATACAAAAATCCATAATTCCGGTTCGCAAATCCAGGGCTCCAATAGTTAAGACCGCATGATGTGCCCGAAATGAACGAATTTGTGAAACAGCCATGCTTCCAAATGTTTGCCGATTATTACCATTAAACTCACCACCAAGCAGGAATGTTTTGGATTGTGACGGGGCGAGACTTACAATTCGAGCAATTTCAGCCGAATTGGTAACAACAGTTAAGTTAGATAATTCCGATAGTTTTTCAGCAAAATAGATTGTGGTTGACCCGGTATCAATCAATATTGTTTCACTCGGTGCAATAAGCTTCATAGCTTCATCGGCGATTAATACTTTTGCAGTAGCATTTTCACTTATTCTGTCTCCCAAAAGCCCTTCCCCGGTCATCATAGGTAAAGAGGCACCCCCATGAAATTTCTGAATTTTTCCAATCCGAGCAAGTTCAGACAGATCGCGACGAACAGTTTCTTTCGAAATCTGAAGCAGCTTGGCTAATTCGTCCACTGCTATACGATTACGTTCTCTTATAATGTTGACGATCTGAGCCTGCCTAACAGTTGGATTCATGAGGTGTTCACCTGTGTATTTACTGGATTCCTACAAAAATAGATCGTGTATGTTAAAGCTGGTTGACCATTTGACGTATTTAGAAAAATTGTTAAACAACAATCATTATATATCTTTATTGTCATGATTTTGCAAATTATGTTTAATAAACATGCGAATATAACGACTTTTATATAGATACAATTAAAGTTTATGCCTCCTGGATTTTCCCATTTGTGTGGCATTCGGTCACATTTAATGCTTGTTCGGTTGAAAAATCTGTGGTAAAAGGCATTTAGACTGTTTAATGTATGAACGGAAAAAATTTGGAGAATTGGTGGTTTTCGGTCGACCACTACTTAGTTTCAGGATGGAAACTAAGTAGGACAAAACTTACTACCTGTATAACAGAGATCGTACAGTATGAATGTAACTTTTGAGCAATGCCCCTAAGCACCTTCCTAGTTACTTTAAAATACAGACATTTTTACAACAAAATAGTTTTTTAGTTCCATCACAGCAATATTTTTATATGAGCAGTGAAAGGTACAAGGTAGCTTTTTGTGGGGAAATATTTTAGAACAAAGGTAACTGCAGTATAGATCGAAACAATAAACATACTTTCTTCTAAGAAAGTGGCAAAATACTTTCTTGATTTTCCACTGCTTTTCCACTGCAACAGGGTCTGGTCCCTTAGCACCTTACTCCTAAAACCCTGTTATAAAAAACAAGAAACTAAGGAGTGTGTTTTGAAATTATGTGGTTACATATACTTTCAAGGTGCTTATTCCGTTCATCGGTGTTAGTTACTTTTGGACACGTTTCATCGCTTTGGTAATAAAGAGCCCTGGTTAGGGGTATGTTGCTATTGTAGACAGGATCATGCAGATACACTTCGGGAAATCGGCACCATGATTTTATGCCCCTCTCTTCTCTTCGATATGAATATTTGCACCAGACTCGAGTATTGAGTCATCAAGATTGGTATAGTAGTTCTTGCAGAAGATCCGCATACTGCAGATATCGTGCAATGTCTCAAACGTTTCTCATCACTTGCACGTCATCAGAATGTAGACATATAATTATTGTCTAACCACGCAGAGCCTGATAAGTGCAGACTTCGAACTGAAGAAGGTTGTTTAAAATTATATGATTGAATGTACTTCCATGGCACTTATCTTGGAAGGGTTAGTTGGCAACGTGTATCCAATTTTTAATACACGTATTATTAATCAGAATCAGCGAGGACAAATCATGAAAAAATTAGTATTGGCTGCCAGTGTAATAGCATTAACGTTTACTTCCAGTGTCGTTATGGCTGAAGGAACATTAAGGCTTCTAACCTGGAAAGATTACGCACCAACCAAACTGGTAAAAGATTTTGAAGCTAAATATGATATTGACGTAAAAATCACCTACTCCAGCAATGAGGAGATGATTGCTAAGCTCAGGGCAACTCGTGGCGGAGGATATGATCTGGCCCAGCCCAGCCAGGACAGGATATCTTTTGTGCAGAAAAAATTTCCTATATATCAGCCAATTGATTTCAGCAGAGTAAACACTGACCAGTTAACCAAATCGATGGTCGATGCTGTTAAAAAAAATACTGAAGTTGATGGTAAAGCCTACGGAGTACCGCATTGCTATGGTACCACCGGCATGATTGTCAATAAAAAGCTGGCTCCAGATGCAAATGACTGGTCCGATCTCTGGAATCCAAAATACGCCGGAAAAATTTCCTACAGATTAAAAAGACCGTTATTGATCGCTACCGCATTTGGTATGGGCGAAGATCCATTCGCACTGTACGATGACAAAGCCGCATATAGAGAATTGATGAAAAGAGTTGAAAAAAAGCTCATTGATGGAAAAAAACTCGTTAAAAATTACTGGACCAGTGCAGACACCCAGGTGGCAATCATTAAAAGTGGTGATGCCAATGTTATCTCCGGTTGGGATGGAAAAGGTTGGGGCCTGCATAAAATCAATCCTGATATTGACTTTATTGCACCTAAAAGTGGTGCATTAGGTTGGATTGATACATTTGCAATTCCAGCAAAATCGAAAAATCTTGATGCTGCATATAAGTGGATCAATTTTATGCTGGAACCTGAAAATGCCGGCTACTGGACCAATCAAGCGAGCTATGGTACTGCTTCAAAAGACGCAATTAAATATCTAAACGATGAAATCAAAGGCAATTTCAGTCGATCCTTTCCGCAGGCCGATCTTGATAATATTAAATGGCATCCACCGGTACCAGATGGTTTTGAAACAATCGAAGCAAAGGTTCTTGATAGAATTAAAGCTGCAAAATAATTCTCTTGGAAATCGTAGTCTCCATCTTATCTAAAAAGCTACCTTGAAAATTGCCTTTTCGAGGTAACCTGAAACTCTTGAACGACTCTGAATACAGTAATTCAGCATCGTTCAAGATAGTCTCTGTTCAATAACTGATAATTCCCAAGGATTAGCATGAGTAATGTACTGGAAATTAAAAATGTCACCAAGAAATTTGGCGATTTCACCGCCGTTGATTCAGTAAGTTTTGATGTGGAAGATGGTGGATTTTTCTCAATTTTAGGTGGATCAGGCTGTGGAAAAACAACACTATTGCGAATGATCGCCGGTTTTGAAAAAGAAACAGAAGGGGAACTGCTTATCCGTGGAGAATCGATGAAAGGGATACCTCCTGAAAAACGGGCTGTTAATATCGTATTTCAAAATCTCGCGCTTTTTCCCATGATGAATGTTGAGAAAAATGTGGCATTCGGCCTGCAAAGACAAAAGATAGCCAAACCGGAGGTTCAAAACCGGGTTACAGAAATGCTCGAGCGTGTGGGTTTGATAGGATTTGAAAAGAAAAATGTGGATGATCTTTCAGGCGGTCAGCGACAACGAGTAGCAATTGCACGATCTCTGGTGTTAAGACCATCAATCCTGCTGCTGGATGAACCGCTCGGTGCATTGGATAGAAAGCTTCGTGAACATATGAAGATTGAACTCAAGGTTCTGCAAAAAGAGATTGGAACAACATTTATTTATATTACCCATGATCAGTCGGAAGCACTTGTCATGAGCGATAAAGTTGCCGTAATGAATGAAGGCCGTTTTGAACAGCTTGACACCCCTAAAAACCTGTATAAAAATCCGGCAACATCTTTTGTTGCAGGCTTTGTTGGGGAGAGCAATGAATTTGATGTGGTGAATTATGCCAACGGTGAATTGACCACAAAGAACGGCTGTAAGTTGACAAAACCAATACTCGATTTTCAGCCCAGAAAACTCTTTATGCGACCGGAAGCGTTTATCCTGAACCCAACGGAAGATCTTGTGGATATTGAGCGGATAAGCATGAAGATCAGAGCCATTTTATTTGATGGATCAAATAGTAAAATCTCTGCAATTATCAAGCAGAGCAATGATGATGTACTCCTTTCATTACCTCAAAATGCTCAATTTGAAGCTTTAAAGGAAGGTGATGATCTGAAGGTAGGTATTCATCACGATGATTTAAAATGTTACCGGGATTAGATAAATGAAAAATAGAAGCGGCACGTTTTATCTCCTGATGGTACCAGTCCTTTTATGGCTGGTGATGTTGATTGTTATTCCTCATCTTGATATGTTCTTCAGATCATTTCAATTTGAAAATGATGACGGCTCGATGGTCTTTTCACTCAACAACTATCTTTCATTTTTTGAAGACAGTATTTATTGGGTCACCTTTGTAAAAACAGCACTCTATTCCATCGGTGTCACCTTTCTCGCCTTTGTTGTTACCTTTCCTGTTGCTTTTTATCTGACCAAGGTGGTAGCAAAAAAATACAGTAGTTTTATGGTATTGCTGCTACTGATACCAATATGGATTGGTGAGCTGGTAACTATTTATGGCTGGATGATTTTACTCAGCGACAATGGGGTGATAAACAATTTCCTTATACAAATCGGACTGATTGATACTCCCATTGTGATGCTGTACACGAATTTCAGCATGACCATTGGCTTACTGTATATGTCAATGCTGTTTATGATTATTCCCATGATGTCTGCACTGGAAAGCCTGGATGACAGTCTCATTGAAGCCGCAAGTGACTTGGGGGCTACAAAATGGACCATCTTTCGCCAGATCATCATCCCATATACCACACCGGGTATTGCATCGGGCGGGATTATTGTTTTTATGCTGGTGATCGGGGATTATATTGCTCCAAATATTTTGGGCGGCAAAAGTTCTCTCTGGTTTACAGAACAGATATACAATAAATTCCTCGCTACCTTTAACTGGAATGAGGGCGCAGCATTTGGATTCTTACTGCTGCTTTTATCTTCAGCCATTATATGGCTGGCATTGAGATTAACAGGACAAAAACTTGAGAAGGTCGGATCATGATACGGACATTACCATGCTCACCAGCGTATATAACAGGCTATCGTATTTACATAATTTTATTTTATATTTTTTTGATAATGCCTCTGATCACGATTTGTGTGCTGGCATTTAACGATTCTAATTTTATTACTTTGCCCTGGAATGGCTTTTCGCTTGATTGGTTTTTGGCTAACACCGATGATCGACTTGGGTTATTTGAAGATAGCGATTTGATGTTGAGTGTCTGGACAAGTTTGAAAACCGGTTTTTTTGTGGCATTGTTTTCTACAATAGTTGGTACAATAGCTGCCTTGTTGTTTGAAGAGGAGAAGTTCAGACTGAAAGGATTGCTCTATTTTCTCGCGCTTGCTCCATTGGTCATTCCCGGAGTGGTTTTGGGTATATCAATCCTGCTTAGCTCTACCTATGCCGGAACGTATATGGAAAATACCTTTGGGTTGGAACTTGAGTTTCTGGGGCCGAGTTTTTGGCTGGTAGTTATCGGACAATTCTCATTTGGTGCGACCTATGTGATGCTTCTGGTGGGTGCCCGTCTTAAAAAATTTGACAGAGTCCTTGAAGAAGCAGGGTTAAGCTTGAGGGCTACACGACTTGAGGTCATCTGGCTTATAACGATTCCATTTTTACGACCTGCAATTATCGGAGCTTTTATTGTCGCATTTTTGATCAGTTTTTCAAATTTTAACACCACTATTTTTCTGGTAGGTTCAGATCCAACCTTACCTGTTGATCTGTACTCCCGGATCAAATTCAGCTCTACACCCGTGTTAAATGCGGTATCGTTTATGATTGTCACATTTATTACTTTTTCTGCCATGATTAGCTTTGTAATAAATCGCAAAAAAGGGCTATAATTCAATGCTCATTGCACATATAAGTGATAGCCACATCGCTAAACGTAATAAAAAAGCATATGGGGTTGCACCTACTGATGAAAATCTTACTCAATGCATTGAACACATTAATCAGTTTATCCCCAAACCGGACCTTGTCCTTATAACCGGTGATATCACTTATAGTGGAAGTTTAGAAGAAGCCGAGTATGCAGCAAGCCTTTTAGATAAGCTGCAATACCCTTACTATATCGTTCCAGGCAATCACGACGATCGCTCTACTCTGTGGTCGGTGTTTAAAAAACACGCCTGTCCCTGTAAGTCCAAAGAATTTATTAACTATGTGCTTGAAGGATACGAAATTCGTCTCATTGGAATGGACAGTACCATACCTGCTAGTCCTGGTGGAGAAATATGCAAAAAAAGAATCACCTGGCTTGAAAAACAGTTAGCAAAAGAGGGCGAAAAGGCCACGGTGATTTTTATGCACCATCCTCCTGCAAAGTGTGGGGTTCTAGAAACCGATGAAGATGGATTTATCGGTGCCGACAGGCTTGGGAATGTCATCGCAAAACATCGCAACATTAAAGCTATTCTCAGCGGACACATCCATCTCGTCACGCACTTGGGGTGGTGTGGCACAGTCATAAGCACAGCACCAAGTATGGGCTTACAACTGGTACTGGACCTGACGCTCACTCAGCCTTCTGAGTTCACCCTGGAGGCACCCGGATATCGGTTACATTATTTCACCCCGGAAATGAATTTTGTGTCCCATTCTATAATTGTAAAAACCGTAGATGATGGACCATATCCTTTTTGAATAATATTCGTTGAGGGAACATATAATTTTCAGGAACAAATAAAAAGGAACCTTAGCTCCTTCTTCCAAAATTTCTGTAAGAAAAAACAAGAGATAAGCGCAGACTTCGAACTGAAAAAGGTTGTTTAAAATTATATGATTGAATGTACTTCCATGGCACTTATCCTGAAAGGGTTAGTAAAAATTACTGCGCTGAGAAAACAATGAGAATATTCAGAAATCTATTTTTACCTTCCATCATCATCACATTACTTATCAGTTTCTGGTATAGCCCAGACTTTAAAACAATCGCTGCGGGCATTTCAATATTTCTATTCGGGATGTATTTTCTGGAACGAGGGTTCAATGCATTCACTGGAGGCCTACTGGAAAAACTGCTTGCCAGGACAACCGATAAGCTGTGGAAAAGCATCGGTTTTGGCGTAGTGTCAACAACTATCATGCAGTCAAGTTCCCTTGTCTCAGTCATTTCAATTTCTTTTATCAGCGCAGGTTTGATTGGCCTTAGTGCGGGTATAGGCATTATATTTGGTGCAAATCTTGGTACGACAACAGGTGCCTGGCTGGTAGCTGCATTTGGCTTAAAAGTGAAGATTTCCGCCTATGCGATGCCGATGCTTGTGATCGGATTAATTTTAACTTTTCAAAAATCAAAACAGATGCGAGGCTTTGGCTATATCCTTACGGGATTAGGTTTTCTGTTCCTGGGCATTCATTTTATGAAAGAAGGCTTTGAAGCATTCAAAGATCAAATTAATCTTGTCGAATATGCAATTCCCGGTTTCAAAGGGCTTTTGATTTATACCTTAATTGGGATGACTGCAACGGTGGTGATGCAATCCAGTCATGCAACGATGGTACTGATTATTACGGCCTTGTCACTAGGGCACGTTACCTACGAAAATGCGATTGCTCTGGCAATTGGGGCAAATGTTGGCACAACAATCACGGCAATCATCGGTTCGCTGAGTTCCAATTATCAGGGTAAAAAACTGGCCGGCGCACATCTAATCTTTAATTTTGTGACGGGCGGGATAGCTATTATAGGTATCAATGTGATTATCCCCATCGTAGATTATATAAGTGTTTTTGTGGGCATTTCTGCCGAAGATTACACCTTGAAGCTAGCCGTATTTCATACGGTGTTTAATTTAATTGGCGTGGCGGTGATGACTCCGTTTGTGGGTACGCTGGTAGGTTTTCTGGACAAGATAATCAAACCAAAAACACAGGAGGCAACCGAACCTAACTTCCTCAATGATGCCGTATTGGATTTTCCAGACACCTTATTGCAGGCCGTACGTAACGAAATCATCCATCTTTACAACAATACATCTCTTTTGTTTATCAATGGCCTGCACATGGAAACATCTATGCTTGAAAAAGGTAAAAATCTAAAGCGGGAAATTCGTCAAGATCAAAAAATTATCGAATATGATTTTGATGAGCGCTATCACACAAAAGTTAAACCTTTGTTCGCAGCAATCATCGAATTCATAAGCAGGGGCCAGGTGGATATACCAGCAGAACGACAGTCACAACTTTTTGACCTTCGTCTTGCTTGTTTAAAAATATCTGAAAGCATTAAAGCGGTTGATGGCTTAAAAAGCAACATGACTAAATATTTTAATTCAGACAATGAAATTATTCGCCATGAATATAATCAAATGCGTATTCATATCGCCTCTGTGCTCAAAGAGATGAGTCAAATGGAAAGCAATATAAACAACGATAATGAGATCGTATCGCACCTTGATAAATTACGCGTGAAAATAAAGAAATATAGGAAAAAAACCACCACCCGCCTTGATAAACTCATCAGAAACGGAGAGATTGATTCTTTCACTGCAACCTCCATTTTGAATGACCGTACCTTCACAAGAGATGCGGTAAAAAGTTTACTGGACGCTGGTAAGATTCTGTACTCTACTCGAGATATCGAATTTGAAAATATGGACGAAATGATATCATTAAGCTCGAGAATATGATTCTGAGACCATAACAATGAGAGGGAATGTTCAAAGTCCTGAGTCAGTTTTTTGAGTTTAGTTCTATGATCTGATGTGATGGAGATAAAAAATCCACGCTGGCGCCAATAAAGAAAATATTGTCACTATGCTCACGTTTCTTTTCAGCACCAGAGTACAGTGACGTGGTCCAGAAAAAACGGACACTTTTCTAAGCTGCTTTTTTCAACGACATCATTTTTTAGACGACAGTGTTTGGAAGATTTACTATTTACGTTTGCTATGGATGGCGGGCGATAAGCTGGGTGTTATTGGGATCTTCTGAAATACCACTTTTAAGAGTTAGAGAAGATTTCCTGCAGAAGTCAACACACAGGCCACAGCCACTGCAGTTTGCACTTGTGAAAGTAAGAAATTTATGACCATTCTCTTTTTTCCTTTTCAATGCCCCAGTAGGACACATGCCTGTACACGATGGACAGCAATCACACTGTTCATCGGCGATAACAGAGAAAAAGTATGAGAGCAACACGTCCCTCTCATATATTCTTTTCTCCGCCATTGTAGATAAAGCTAACTGCAACGCAGCGCTATTTTTGTTTAGATCTTTACGATGTGGATCTTTTGTTTTTCCTGAATCAGGAAGCTGAAAACTAACCGCCTCTTTGCCAATATTGATGATCGTTTTTCTGACAACCCGTAAAAATTTCCTCTTTTCAGTTTTTTCCCCGGCAACCAGACCAGGTTCTTTCTCAGAAAGATAACTTAGCCTGATTTTTCCTTTTCCTCTCATTCTATCAATAAGGTGCTGCATGTTTTCATGCAGGATTTCCAGGCAATAACTGTTTGCACATTCAGTACAGCAACTGATATCGATAAAGCAATTGCTTTTTGCGACACTGTTCATGGCCGCAAGTATCGGCCCGGAAAGAATACCGATACAGGGGATAATGATATGATTATAATCGTGAATTCCTTTTTCGCAGGAAAGCAGCACCACCTCTTGCTCAGACAAGACCTGCATCAAAAGATCCAGATCCATGGGATGCACAAAAGCGTCATTTGGGCATACAGCTGCACACTGCAAACAGCTCGTACATTTTTCTGCATTAAAAGTGGTCTGCTTGGCCTGCAATTCCAAGGCATCACTCTGACACACATCCAAACAATGTGAGCATTTATTTTTATTCAATCTCGACCGCAAACAGTGTCGAACATCAAATTCAATTTTCACCACTGAATCGGCGAGCAGTTTCTCAATGAATGGTTGCGTCAACATATAATTTCTTCACACCCGGACTATAACTATCTGTATCTTTATACAAAACAGTGAGTTGACGTAGAAATTTTTCGAAACACTCTGCAAGGCAGAGATAAAATGTGTTTTCTGTACCAGACCGTATATTTTCAACAAATTGAGGCATCCAGGGAAGCACATATGCCCCCAGAAAAGACTTCTGCTCTGCTGCCAACTCTGCACCCTTTTTTCGAACCCCGCCTTGCAAAGCTTCTGCTTCAAGTCCGCAGAGATAGGATAAAAATTCAAGCTCAATAGCAATGTGATCAGGCGGCTGTTTAATATCAACCTCCAGGCCAACTGTTTCGTAATGTTTTAAAACCTCCATGGTGGATTTACCCATAACCATACGTGTCTTTTCCAAATAGGTAGAGCCATAAGATGAGGCTTTGAGCCCAAAAGGACCGACAAACAGTTCAGCATGGGCAATCTGAAGCTCTTTCTGACTGCTGTTTTGTAAAGCCAGGCACATATCATCGACTGATATGCACGCTTCAGGGCAAAAGGATTGGAAAATATTTGAGAGATTCCGGCAAACATTCTCCTCCTCAAAGAGTTCAGTTTCAGGTTCATAAAAAAATGCGGCCATAAGTTTGAGAGAGTCACTCAGCTGCTGTTTTGTCGCAATTTCATCCATTACCAGCTCCTGTTGTCGTTAACCAATGGCCGGATATTTTATATTCCGACCATTGGTCTCTCTCAAACATATTATATATAGCAGTCGGTTCATCAGTGATCAGCTTTTCACACCATAATTTCTTATCACAAGTGTCCCAACGTTTATTTAAATAATTTCAATCGGATACCGTTGGGTTTTTTTTCAGTTTTGTATGCCGATTTAGTAACAACCTGAACTAATAGCATATTTTCAATACTGTAACGCTCAAAACTTGAAAAACTGTGTATACCTTGTCCGAAAAACTCTTGTACCACCCCACAGGGTTTTGACAAATATGCTCTCTACAAAGGGATACGATTTCAAGTCGACAACAATAATTTTTCACTTATTTAATTTGCAAATCAATAACTTACTAAACATTTATATTCAAACATTGGGACACTAGTGATTTCTTATATAAAAGACATTAGGTTTTGTTCCTTCATCGGGTTTGAGCACTGTTGAACTATGTTGCTTCAACAGTACACTCACCTCACTTTTCGGATCACTTGAGTCTCCGAAGACCCTGGCATCCGCTGGGCAGGTCTCTACACAATACGGCAGCTCCCCTTTCTTGACTCTGTGGTCGCAGAAAATACATTTTTCCACAATATTTGCCCGCCTTACATCTTCATAGTCCGGATGATCATACAAAGTCCTATGAGGTGGGGTAGCACGAACAGCCCTTGCCGTATCTATCCCCGAGGAAGTACACCCGGGAATAAGCGGTTTGTTTTCCTTGTAAAATGGCTGTGTCGCTTCTTCTTCCTCATTATAGCTGATTACACTGTACTCACCATATTCTCCGTCACGTGCAACCTCTTCCATGCTGTATGGACAGGCCTCCTGGCAGGCACGACAACCGATACACCGCTCGCTATTATGCATCGTAATGCCATCAGGCGTTTTGTACATGGCCTTAGGCTCCACCGGACAGGCCTCAACACAGGGTGCATTGGAACAATGATTACACAGGACAGGAGTAGTTTTGTATTTTGTATCAGGAAATTTCCCTGTTGTTTCGTGCAGAAAATCCGCCCAATTATGGGTCTGGCCGTTTTTCCTGAGCGCAGTATTGTTTTCAGTTTTGCAGGCGAGGGCACATGCACCGCAGCCCACACATTTTCTCAAAATCTATAACCATTGAATATTGCGTCATTATTGTGTCCTCCTCTCAATTAAACCTTTTCTATTTTGACCACACCATGTCCACCGTTCCTGGCGTTGGAACCAGAGAGTCGATCTATATCCCAGGGAATGATAGTGTTGTTATTAACGCCACGCGGTTCTGCCCTGGCATAATCGGCTGCCGCTGTATTACCATAGGCCCAGTGGCCCTGTCCATATGACTTGGCAACAGTTCCCGGCCGAACACCCTCCCAGAGATGGGCTACACATTCACCACTACCCCCGGTAGAAGAGATACGAACTTTATCACCATCTTTAACACCAAGTTTTTTTGCATCTGACGGGTTGATTTTCAACGAATCCTGGTGGGACACATCACCCGGATCAACGTGTTTGAATTCATAATACCATGGACAGTTCTGGCTACGTCCTTCACGATTCAAACGAGATTTATAATCGATAAAAACAAAGGGATACTCTTTCATATCCCCACTGCGATACGGCGGTTCGTAATGCGGAACAAATGCCATTTCTCCACGGGCGGTGTAATTGCTTTCTTCCAGGACTTTGTCAATATCTACCCCATGTTTCTCAGCATGCCCGCCAAGAGCTTTTTTCAGAGTTTCACTATAAAACTCAAACTTTCCGGTCTTTGTTTTATATTTCCCGCCCCAGTGCTTTTTGTACTTATACGCATCTGAATTCCACATGCCCCGTGTCTTCATCTCCTCCCAGCCATTAATTTTGTCTCCGTGGCTGTCCTTTTTTCCATCCCATAGTGGAGCAGTATAATATTTCAGGGCATATTCGGTAAATTCTTTAGCGTTTTTAGCCTTTCTTCCAGTCTCCGGATCAGCATACATGGTGGTAAGCGCGTCATATAAATTTGGAAAACCACGCTCTTTGAGTTTCTCACTGATCAAAAAAGGAAACTCCGATTCATCAGTAATTACATCCCAAACCGGGTCAATAACCGGCTGCAATAAGGTGCACGTGGCGTAACGGTTAGCCTTTGTCTTAACAAATCCGTACTTTTCAAACATATTAACTACGCAGGGCAGAACAATATCCGCGAACTGGGAAAATTCAGAAGCATTGGTGGTGAGATGTACAGTGAAAGGTACCGAGGCTAAGGCTTTTTCCCAAAGGTCTGTACCATTACAGGAATAAGCAAAATTGTTCATATAGCCGACAATCATCTTTACCCCGTAGGGATCCTTGTTCAGGATACCATTGGGTACATTATTAGTGGAAACACCACCACCCGACTTGCCTTTACTGATAGCCGGCAAATTAAGGTAGCCCCGTTGATCAATTTTTTTCATTTTGGAGTGCTTTTTGGCAAGATCATCCTGGAAAGTCTTCAGTAAATCTTTCTTGAGCTTATTTACCGGGATTTTTGCCGTCTGCAGGGTACCACCTTCGTTGTCTGTCCCACCGGTAAGACCCGCCAAAGCATGAACTGCCATGGCTGAATATCCACCTCTGACATGCATTGCACATCCGGACCCCATCCAGACACACACGTTGGGTGCGGCTTCAGCCATACCTTTGGCAACTCGAATGATCTGATCCGCAGGAACTCCTGAAAACTCTGCCGCCTTCTGGGGTGTCATATCCTTTACTGCAATATTCCACCACTTGACTACGCCATAAGCCTCTTTGTCCTCAAAAGTGGTCTCGTCAACTTCCTTACCTGGCTTAAAGCGGTTTTTTGCCATCTTTGAAATCTCCGACAAAATCTTTATACCAGGTTCCATCGGTAAGTAAGACGTGTGCAATACCAAGTGCTAATGCTCCATCAGTTCCAGGCTGGACAGGTAGCCATTCATGAGCCTTTGATGATGTGTTATTCATCTTCGGATCAACTACTGTAACAGTCGCCCTGTCAATTACATCACCAAGCTTTTTGATGGCAGCAGGTATCATGCGGTTTGAACTCACAGGATCACAACCCCAGACCAGGAGATATTTTGTTTTACCGAGGTCATAATCACGATATGACCAATATCCTTCGGTATAATATGAGCCAAACTTTTCAGCCTCCGCACATGTAGAACTGTGTGAAATATTATTAGGAGATCCAAATACTTTCGGCATCACATCATATATAATGTCACGCATGTACGTGTAGCGCCCACGCATAAGACAATATTTTTCCGGCTCACCCGCATCGCGAAGTTCCATCATCTTGTCGGCAATGGTATTCAGAGCCTCATCCCAGGATATCGGCACAAATTTTGGATCAACTCCACGTCCCTTTTCCGGGTTTGTCCGCTTCATCGGCACCTTAACCCGGTCAGGATCATATACCTGTTGTAAAGAGAGATGTCCACGCGGACACACTTTACCATCATTCTGTTTAGAGCCTTACTCCTGAACTTCTGTAATAAAAAACAAGAAATTCAGAAAGGTCGTTTAAAATTTCATTGTTGAATATACTTCCATGGCACTTATCCAAGCATTCTAAAATTCCGAGTTATTCGGGTTAGAGTATTGGCTTCCTCTTACTTTGACGGCTCTGCCATCCTGAACAAAAATTTCGACAGGACACCAGGTAGTACAACCCTGGCAGGTAGAAGGCTTCCATTCCCCCGGCCGCTCTCCTATCAAGGCTGATTTCTTTGTTTCGGCAAAAGCATTCAGGGTTTTCTTCCTGGACACTGTTGCGGCAGCCCCTGTAGCGACACTGAGTTTCAGGAAATCTCTCCGCTTGATTTTCATGTCTCCCTCCTTTGATTGCTTTTTAATATTAATCCCTCAATTAGTTAGAATCCGCACTCGAGAGCGACTACCACAAAGTGTGGTACATTAAATTGTCTGGAAAGTAAACCGGAGAAAGTATGAATTCACGCAGGGTTTTCAGGAGATGAATGTTCTATTCTTGCATCAAAGCCAAGTTATGTCCTGGTTAGCGATCAGTATGTCGATACATCTTTTCCTGTTAAAGAATCTGACTTAAAAACTTTTGTGTTCTGTCCCACCGGGGGTTGGTGAAAAATTCATCAGGATCATTTTCTTCTACAATTTCACCTTGATCCATAAAGATTATTCTGTTGGCAACCTGTTTTGCAAACCCCATTTCATGGGTTACGCAGATCATGGTCATTCCATCTTCGGCAAGCTTTTTTATCACATCGAGGACCTCTTTTACCATTTCCGGATCCAGTGCTGATGTGGGTTCATCAAACAACATGACTTTGGGATTCATGCACAGGGCCCTGGCAATTGCAACCCGCTGCTGCTGCCCTCCGGAAAGCTGGCCCGGCATTTTAAAGGCCTGATCGTGAATCTGTACCCGCTCCAGAAGTCCCATGGCGATTTCTTCCGCTTTTTTCCTTGGCATTTTGAGAATCCAGGCAGGAGCCAGAATGAGGTTTTCAAGAACTGTCATATGGGGGAAAAGATCGAAATTTTGAAAAACCATTCCCACTTCCTTACGAACATCGGCAATATTATTCATTTTACCTGTCAATTCAGTTCCTGCGACAACGATTTTCCCCTTTTGGTGCTTTTCAATTCTGTTTATGCAACGAATGAGTGTTGACTTCCCGGATCCTGATGGGCCGCATACCACTATGATTTCGCCCTTATGTACGGTCATGTTTATATTTTTCAAAACATGAAAATTTCCAAACCATTTATTTAATTGGGTAATTTCAATAATAGGGCTATTCTCCTGATTCACTTATTTTCTCCTGCAATTACCACTTGTTGTGACGCTCAATGGATTTACCGTACTGGCTCATGGAAAAGCAGATAATCCAGTATATCAAGGCACAAAAGACATAGGCTTCAGCATCATATCCAAGCCATTCAGGGTCTTGTGCAGAGGCCTTGATCATCCCTAAAAAATCAAGGAGGCCGACGATGATCACAAGGGATGTGTCTTTAAACAGCGCAACACAACGACCGATAAGAGATGGGATAACATGGCGCAGGGCCTGGGGCAGGACCACAAAACAGGTGACTGTCCAGCTTTTGAGGCCCAAAGAGACGGCGGCTTCAATTTGCCCTTTGGGGATGGCCTGCAAGCCTCCTCTTACCACTTCTGCAATATAGGCGGATGAGAACAGTATGATACCTATCTGAACTCTTAGAAGATTATTAATATTCATCCCCTGGGGCAAAAATATCGGCATCATGACGGACGCCATGAACAGAATGGTGATCAGGGGAACTCCTCGTATGGATTCGATAATTCCTATGCTGAGTGTTTTTACCAAAACCATATTTGATCGCCGGGCAAGGGCCAGTAATATACCAAGAGGTATGGACATTACAATACCGATGGCAGCAAGCCCTATGCTTAACATAAGCCCACCCCACAGGGATTGATCTACGGTTTCCAGCCCCATTCCGCCATTAATCAGAAAAAATAAGGGCAGAGGTAAAAAGAACCATAATGCAATTAAAAATCTGGTACGAAGCAATCTAAAAACAGTTATTCCACAGACAAGAAGAAAGATTGCAAAAGCCAGAACAGGCCGCCAGACAAACTGTTCCGGGTAAAGTCCAAGCATCAACACTCTGAATTTTACAAAAATAAATGTCCAGCAGGCGCCTGTCTTTTCTGTTGAACACGGGTCTGGGGAAAAATTCCAGGTGGCATCGGTAATCGCCCATGAGAATAAAGGCGGAACAGCTTTCCATAAAAAAAGAAGTGCTGCAATTGTAAGTAACGAATTGACCTTACTGCTGAAAAGATTCTCTCGAAGCCAACCGATTATGCCCACAGATTCCAAAGGAGCAGGAAGGTCATGCATTGGTTGAAAAATAAGTGCTGCTCTATTGGTGTCGGATAATATCGCCATGTTTACCTTCCAATCAACTGGACTTTTGCATTCAACCAGTTCATGATCAGAGAAATCACCAGGTTGATGGTCATATAAACCCCCATCCAGAGAGCAATCACTTCTATTGCCTGATCATTTTGACCAATAATAGTACCACCGATGGAAACCATGTCTGGATAACCTATGGCAACGGCAAGAGAACTGTTTTTTACCAGACTTGTATAATCATTAGTGGTGGCCGGAATAATCACCCGCAGGGCCTGGGGCAAAACGACCTTCCTCATAGTGAGGCCTGGAGGCAATCCGAGGGCCTTGGAGGAATTAATCTGGCCGATACCCACCGACTGAATACCGCTCCTGACATTTTCACCAATAAAGGCAGCAGTGTATAATATGAGCCCTGTCATCAGAGCTGAAAATTCAGGCCGGATGACCAGACCGCCCTTAAAGTTAAACCCTTTCAACACTGCATGTTCCCATGACATCGGACCACCGGTTAGCCACCATGCAATAGCGGGAGTTGCAACTATTGCTATCACACCCAGGGTAAATGAAGGAATAACCCGGCCTGTCTCCCGGTGAAGCCGGGTTGCATAACGATGGATAAAAAAGGCTGTAACAATGCCCGCCAGAACAGCCAGACAAACAAGCCAAAAACCGGATTCAGGCATGGGCCTGGGGAAATATATGCCCCGATTATTTAAAAAAAATCCTGTAAAGGGGCTTAGGCTTTTTCTGGGAATCGGCAGTGCAGCAAGGGCTATGGTATAGGTAAAAAACAGGACAAGAAGCAAGGGGATATTTCTTAATACTTCAACATATATCTCAGCAAGTTTTGATATCAGCCAGTTGCCGGAAACTCTGGCCACACCAATTATAATCCCTAGCAGCGTGGACAATACAACACCAAGAAAAGCAACATAGAGGGTATTGAGAACCCCCATAAGAAAAGCATATCCGTAGGAATCCGCAGGGGAATATGGCAGCAGGGAATTGCTGATGGGCATGCCGGATTCCAGGGATAAAAAACCAAATCCTGAAGCAATATTACGAGCTTCAAGATTTGCCTGGGTGTTGACTAAAAGTGTGTATACACCATAAAAGATTATGCCCAGGACAGCCGTTTGAAGTAGCAGGGTTGTAATAAAGGATTTCGAGAATACAAAGGGAGACTGCTTCAAAAGATCTGCCTTGCCTGAAATATTTTATCTGAAATAAAGACGATGCATCAGATGTTTTTTTAATAATTAAAAAGGGGGCTGCCAGCCCCCTTCAAAAAGATTTGGTATGTAACTGCTAATAAAGTACCCGGTGTTTCTCCGAGACCATTTACTGTAAGATCGTTACATATTCATTACCTGATAGGCAGTGCATAATGGAGACCACCCTGGGTCCATAACTTATTGACACCCCGTGGAATGTTCAATTTTGTAGACGGCCCGAAATGGCGGTCATAGATTTCACCATAATTACCCACAGCTTTAATAGCCCGTACCAGCCATTCCTTATCAAGCCCGAGATAACTGCCGGTATCTCCTGACTGGCCAAGCATACGTTGAATAACCGGGTTATTCGATTTTACTTTCATTTCTTCAACATTGGCCGCGGTAATGCCATTTTCTTCAGCAGCAATGAGTCCATTGATAACCCATGTAACAATGTCTTTCCACTGGTTATCTCCATGTCGAACCAGAGGAGACAGGGGTTCTTTTGAAATAACTTCAGGCAGGATCTTGTGAGCCATAGGACTGGCAAAGGTCGTTCTCAAAGAAGCAAGCTGACTTACATCTGTGGTAAAACCATCACATCGACCTGCAGTATAGGCATTGAGTGCTTCCTTTTTGCCGTCAAAAACAAGCGCTTCTATTTTCAAGCCATGAAGCCTTGCAAAATCGGCGAGGTTGAGTTCGGATGTGGTACCGGCTGTTACACATACGGTAGCACCATCGATTTTTGTTGCAGACTCGACACCTAAAGACTTTGGCACCATAAATCCCTGGCCGTCATAAAAAACAATTGTTGTGAAATCAACGCCTTGTTTAGCATCTCTTTTCAATGTCCAGGTTGTTGTTCTGGATGTCAAATCTACCTGACCGGAAGAAACAGCAATAATTTTTTGTTTGGATGCAAGAGGCACAAATTTTATTTTTTCAGGGTCTGAGAGAACAGCTGCTGCCACAGCCCTTGCCATATCAACATCAAACCCAACCCAGTGGCCTTTGGAATCGGGAATTGAAAACCCTGGAACGCCTTCACTGATACCACAGGTCAAAACCCCTTTTTTCTGGACATCTTCAAGGGTACCTGACCAGGCAGTAGCAGCCATCATAACAACAGACAGAACAATTAGAACCATTACCTTTTTCAAACCGTTTTCCTCCGTTTTAAAGTGAATTACTTGAACCTGTGAATCAAATACACGATAGGCCGACAAATTTTAATTGAACATATTTTTCCATTTATTGCCTAAATTTTGCGGGCAGATGACAAATAACCTAAAAATTTGTTATTACGTACGGAACTCAGCTACCTTTTTCGTCATTCCCGCGCGCGGGGAGGACAAACCTGTGGGATCTTATTTCTCTATTATTATCAACGCGTTAAAGCTACTCATACAAATTTGGCAGAGTTTCATACCTAATCAGATAAAAATTTTATTGGAGTGGAAAGATGAAGAAATCACTTAACCTGGTTGACACAACCACGGTGTGGTATATACTTCCTTTGTAAGACAGTACAATACTCTCTACATATCTCTCCAATCATAAACCTTCACTCAAGGCAAATAGAATGAAGACGAGCAACTTATATGAACCAGTCTCCTTAGGAAATTTTCACCTAAAAAACAGAATTGTTCTAGCACCTATGACAAGAGGTCGTGCCGGGTCGGAGCGTGTGCCAAATGAGGTTATGGCTGAATATTATCATCAGAGATCAACAGCCGGTCTGCTGATAACCGAGGCGACCGTGATTTCAAAACAAGGTATCGGCTGGATTGATTCGCCGGGGATATACACCGACGAGATGGTTGAGGGCTGGCAAAAAGTAACCAGCAGAACAAAACCAACTGACACCCCCATCTTCCTCCAGCTTTGGCATTGCGGCAGGGCTTCTCATAGTGATTTTCATGACGGTGAACTCCCTGTTTCCGCGTCAGCAATTAAACTAAACGGTGATCAGATCCACACACCGCTCGGCAGTAAATCTTACGAAACCCCTCGTCCATTATCTTTAGATGAAATTAAAACAACTGTGGATGATTATCGCAAGGCAGCCATAAATGCAAAAGCTGCCGGCTTTTCTGGGGTAGAAGTGCACAGCGCCAATGGATATTTAATCAATCAGTTTCTTGATTCGAAAACCAATCACCGAGAAGATCAGTATGGCGGCAGTTTTGATAATAGATTCCGATTTTTAAAAGAAGTACTGGAAGCTGTACTAGAGGCTTGGACTCCGGATCAGGTTGGTGTCCGTATCTCACCCAATGGTGTTTTTAACGACATGGGTGGCGATGATTTCCGAGAAATATATCTACATGTTGTCAAAGAATTAGACAAATTCAACCTTTGTTATCTGCATATTATGGATGGCCTGGCTTTTGGTTTCCATGAAAAAGGAGAGCCGATGAGTTTGGCAGAGTTCAGACCTCTATATCGAGGAAATATAATCGGTAATTGTGGTTACACTAAAGAAACTGCTGAAAAAAGAATAGAGGAAGGAAATGCGGATTTAATTGCTTTTGGCCGTCCGTTTATTACGAACCCTGATCTGCCTGAACGGTTCAGAAATAACCGGCCTCTGAATCCTGCTGAAGATATGTCATTGTGGTATACTCCGGGTTCCGAGGGATACACGGATTATGCGCCGTTTGATGCACCGTCCTCCGTTAAAACCTAACCTCCGCCCCACATACCAATAAACCTGGGAAACTCTTTGGTGTATACTGTTTTCGGTTAGAAAACCAAGGACGTAATGGGTTGGGATTTGACAGGATAGATACCGTTGAGCAAAAAAAAAGGCCCCGCAAAATGCGGGGCCTTTTTTGTAGTCAAAATCAGCTATTACAGTTTGACAACATTCTCTGCAGCTGGACCTTTAGGACCATCAACAACATCGAAAGTTACACGTCCACCTTCATCGAGGGATTTGAAACCGTCTCCCTGAATCGCTGAATGATGAACAAAGACATCATTACCGCCATCTTCTTCGATAAAACCAAAACCTTTTGCATCGTTAAACCATTTTACTGTTCCTTCTGCCATGGTGTACTACTCCTTTCTGCTGGGCTCCTTAAGAACCACTTTTTAATTAAGCCGAATCGTCAAAATACGATCCAGTTTTCTTCAGGTTCTGCGAACTACCTTTCGTTGTTCGTACTTCTATAGGAACCCAGCGTACATTTATAAGACCGAAGTCATTTTTTGTAAACCATTTTTTTCCAAAAACCCTATTTAATTTTCAAACCAGATTCATCCATGATCAATAACAGCAACCGTATCATGACAAATACATGCCGAGCTCGACAAACTTTCCCTTGTAATTGCAATAAGTTTCAATATATATACTCTCTTTATATTTCTATTTCCAATGAAATGCCTTCACGCTGCAGCCTGAAAGCTATTTCGTCGGGCCCGGAGAGATATTGCCGAACGCCCTTCCTTTTACAGGGCACATGATTTTCATATAAACCAAAGGATCTTCATGCCATTTATTGGGGAGTCAATCGCCATTATCACTGTACTTTGCTGGACCATCAGCATTCAATTTTTTGAAGCTGCTTCAAAGAGAGTGGGTGCTATCCCTGTGAACGTCATAAGAATCTCTGTGGCCCTGTTTTTTTTCAGCGCTCTTTTATTTATCCGAAGCGGGTATATCATTCCAATCCAGTTACCGCTCCACGCATGGATATATCTTAGCCTGTCCGGAATTATCGGATTTTTTATCGGCGATATTTTTCTTTTTAAGGCGCTTGTAGAAATAGGTCCGAGGGTTGCCATGCTGATCTTCAGTCTGTCAGCTCCTACAGCTGCTGTTATCGGCTGGCTGTTTTTGGATGAGACTTATATTCTACAGCAGTGGTTAGGGATGCTTATCACCCTGTCCGGGGTCTGCATTGTCATCTTTGAAAAAGGTCGTCAAACTTCACAGGACAAGAAACTGAAGGTGAGAAAAATTTCCGCCAAAGGTGTCGCCTTTGGTTTTGGTGGCATGATTGGCCAGGCAGGAGGATATGTTCTCAGTAAGATCGGCATGCAGACAGAATCAGGTTACCTGGATCCTTTTTCCGCAACTCAGATCAGAGCTCTCGCCGCTTTTCTCTGTTTTCTCATTTTCTTTACTGTTACCCAAAAATGGAGCCATGTAAAAAATGCGCTCAACAACACAAAAGCAGTTATATTCACTGCTATAGGCTCCGTTGTCGGACCATTTCTAGGCGTCTCTCTTTCCCTTTTGGTCCTCCACTACCTGTCTGTTGGAATTGCCTCTACATTTCTCTCTCTTGTTCCGATCTGTATCATTCCTTTTTCTATTTTCCTCCATAAGGAACATGTATCTATCAGATCTTTTACTGGTGCTGCCATTGCTATTTCAGGTATTTTCCTCCTTATGTCCCAATAGAAATTACCTTCATGTTTTCCCGTTTATAAGATGATAAAGTCCAGATAGAGTCATTCAACATCGGTTGTGAATTCAGTCAGAAAGAAATCAGTGACCTTATTCTCATGATGAAAAAGAGACTCCCCGGCACAAGCTTCAGCTTCCATGACACTGTTGTTGAATTCATGGAATAATAACAAAGTAGATAGAGAGTTTTTACGATTCCATCATTGATATATGGTGCAAAACCATCTACTGTATGCAGAAATAGACAGTGCCGCACCAACCCGGATTTTTCAACACCACTCAAACGCCACTATTTTCAGGAGGCCCTGATGCCGATTATCACCATTTCTCGAGGAAGTTACTATCACGGCAAGTCCGTTTCCGACAAACTGGCAAAAAAACTTGGCTACACCTGTATCTCCCGTGACCGAATCATTGAAAATCTTGACGAGTTTCATCTCCCGGAACTCAAACTATTACGGGGGCTTAATGATGCGTTTTCAGTGCTTGATCGTTTTCCCCACGGAAAACAGCGGTTCATCGCAGCTATCAGGTCGGCAATTCTCCAACGCTTAATGGCTAACAATATGGTTTATCACGGCCTTGTCGGCCATCATTTTGTCCGGGATATCTCTCATGTGCTCAAAGTCAGAATCATCGCCGACACCAGGGACAGGGTCGCCGACGAAATGGCCCGGGAAAACATTTCCGAGGAAAAAGCACGTTACATTCTCAAGAAAGACGACGAGGAGCGTCGCAAGTGGGCTATGTTTTTGTATGGTATTGATATAATGAACCCGGAGGCATACAACCTCATTCTAAGAATCGGACATTTGTCCGAAGACGAAGCCGTAGATATCATTGCCAATGCAGCCACTCTTCCATCTTTTCAGGAAACAGCCGAATCAAAATCAGCTTTGGCCGATTCGGCTATGACGGCCCTGATTCTCAGGAAACTGTTTGATTTTCCCAATGCTACAGCTGAAGCAAAGGATGGCCGGGTTGGGGTTTCCCTGAAGGTTCCGGAAAGTCAGCAACCTGTCATCCATGACCGCATTAGCCGGATACTCTCAGACATTGACGGAGTGGAGGGGTTTACGATTCAGTTCGATCCTTATTTCTAACACTCATGAGATGAATTCCACAACGATGACACCGCTTCACTGTTACGAAGGCATATAGTCGGGAGTTAGAAAACTATTGTATATCAGATGATTTTAACCACTGTACGGCCACGTATCTTTCCGGCTAAAATCGCCTCTGCTGCTGCCGGCACTTCTTCAAGATTAATCTCGTTACTCAGGGTTTCGAGTTTACTGAAATCAAGATCTTCCGCAATGCGTTGCCATGCCTGTTGACGTTTAGCAATAGGGGCCATCACCGAATCAATGCCGTAAAGTGCCACTCCACGGAGAATAAATGGTGCAACTGAGGTTGGCAGACTCATTGACTCGGCAAGACCGCAGGCCGCAACTGCTCCGCCATACTTGATCTGACTTAAAACATTGGCCAGTGTATTGCCTCCGGCCACATCTATCGCCCCTGCCCACTGCTCTTTGGCAAGTGGCCGCGCCTTTTCTGAAAATGGTTGTCGATCAATAATTTCAGATGCACCGAGGGAGATCAAGTAGTCACGCTCACTGCTGCGACCGGTTACCGCCACGACTCGATAACCCAATTTACTTAAGATTGCAATCGAAACACTGCCGACACCACCTGCGGCACCAGTGACCAGAATATCACCATTCTCCGGATTAATTCCGTGGTTTTCCAGTGCCAATATGCAGAGCATCGCGGTATACCCTGCTGTACCGACAGCCATTGCCTGCCTTGCTGTGATGCCGTCCGGCAACGGCACCAGCCAGTTCCCATCAACCCTTGCTGTCTCACTAAAACCACCGCTGTGTACTTCTCCAACACCAAAACCGTTGAGTAACACCTTGTCGCCTACAATAAATGTACTGTTCTCTGACGCAGTTACGGTACCGGCAAAATCGATGCCGGGAATTAGAGGGAAACGCCGAACTACCGGCGCACTGCCGGTCATTGCCAATCCATCTTTATAGTTGACTGCCGAGTACTCAACCTTCACGGTGACATCGCCTTCCATAAGATCCTGTTCAGTTAATGTTGTCAGGGCCACCTTATAGACGTCTTCATCTTTAGTTATCTGATAGGCGCGAAATGTATCGGGCATTATAAAACTCCTTAGTTTGATTGTCTGTAGTTGTGCTTGTCAAGACATTGAATTACTTGCAATTTCATAGTTGCCTCAGACCTGCTCACTAAACCGCTTAAATTGAAACGAACAGAATTCAAGTCTACTGTATTTCCATGGAGTGAACAATGAATATAACTCTTTCCGGATTATCCAGGTTTATCATTGAACACCGGAAAAATGATATTTTTCATTTACTAATGGAGCCTGAAGACAAGGGTGGCAACTTCCGTGCATTTATTGTTTTTTCTACTTCAACGATTACATATGCAGTAAGTCCTGCGAGCAAAATACGCCCCCATGAGTCAATGCCGATGGCTACACTATGAAACAACCGGTTCATAAGGGGTAAATAAGTATATATAATTTGCAGGAGCAGCATGACACTTACACCGCCAAAAACCCACATATTTGTAAAAATACCCAGCTGCAGGATCGATTTGCTCAATGAGCGGCAGTTAAACAGGTAAAAAAGCTCCATGATCACAAAAACATTGACCGCCACGGTGCGTGCATATTCAATGGAAGCTCCTGCTGCAATCTCCCATTTAAAAAGACCGAAAGAACCAATGAGCAGCAGGTTGCCGACAAGAATAATCCTGGTAATCAGTTCCCTGGTGAGAATGGGAGTATCCGGATTGCGGGGCAATCTCTGCATGATGCCAGGTTCTCTTGGTTCAAAGGCCAGCATCAAGCCGAGAAAACCGGCTGTGGTCATGTTAATCCAGAGGATCTGCACCGGCAGGATGGGTAAAGTAACTCCCAATAAGATGGCCACCAGAATAACCAGTCCTTCCCCCAGATTAGTAGGCAGGGTCCAGACAATGAACTTGGTCAAGTTATCAAAGACACCGCGTCCTTCTTCAACTGCAGCTTCAATAGAACTGAAATTGTCATCGGTCAGCACCATATCTGCTGCTTCTTTAGAGACATCTGTACCGGTTATTCCCATGGCCACACCTATATCAGCCTGTTTCAGGGCCGGGGCATCATTCACCCCGTCGCCAGTCATGGCGACAACATGCCCCCCAGCCTGCAAAGCCTTCACCAGACGTATTTTTTGCAGCGGAGTGGCCCTGGCAAAGACGATTGTCTGTTCGGCAACGCTGATCAATTCCTCGTCGGACATTTTCTCCAAGTCACCACCGGTAAGAACTGTACCCTTTCCTGTTTTATCGACATCCCCGCCATAGAGACCTATCTGCCCGGCAATGGCCCCTGCGGTCGCCGGATGATCGCCGGTAATCATTTTTATGCTGATTCCTGCTTTCCTGCAGATTTTAACAGCTGTCACTGCTTTGGCTCTCGGTGGATCAATCATCCCCTGTAAACCGAGAAAAGTGAACCCTGTGTTCACATCATCATGTTTTATTCCGATGGTTTCCGCTGGCAGTTCTTTAAAGGCAAACGCAAGCACACGCAGCCCTCTGACCGCCATATCCGAGACATCCTGATGGATTTTGTCAAAGGAGATCCGTGCACCAGTACCACCCGAATTAATGTTTTTTGAACATTTGGCAAGAATCTGCTCCACGGCACCTTTAATGTAGACCAGTCGCGGCCTGCCGTCCCCACCATCATGCAAAGTGGCCATATATTGACGCTGAGATTCAAAAGGAACTGAATCAAGGCGGGGATATTCTCTTTCCACTTCCTTTTGATCAAAACCACCTTTTATTGCTGCGGTGAGCAGGGCCCCCTCCGTAGGATCCCCCTGAACCAACCAGTTGCCGTCATCTTCTCGTAACATACTGTCATTACATAGAATCCCTGCCCTGAGGCATTGGTTGAGTTCAACCATGCTCACATCATCAGCGCCGTCCTGTCTGACGATCCTGCCAAGAGGTGTATAGCCCGCCCCGCTGACTTCGTAGTGAATCTCTCCTGCCAGGATTGCCTGTACGGTCATCTGGTTTTCAGTCAGAGTCCCTGTTTTATCGGAACAGATAACCGTGGTACTGCCCAAGGTCTCCACTGCCGGCAGTTTACGGATAATGACCCGACGTTTTGCCATCCTGGAAACACCAATGGCCAGAGTAATAGTCACTGCTGCAGGCAGTCCTTCAGGGATCGCTCCCACAGCCAGGGCTACAGCAGCCATAAACATATAGAAAAGTGATTGTCCCCGCATCATACCTACTGCGACAGTAAATGCTGCCAGGAGTAAAATGGTATAGAGTAAAATTTTGCTGAAGTGTGTAATCTTGCGGGTAAGCGGCGTTGCCAGATCTTGCGCTGAAGAGATAAGCTGAGAAATATGGCCAACTTCCGTAAAATCGCCGGTCGCTGTAACAATACCTGTTCCAAGACCATAGGTAACCATGGAGGAGCCATAGGCCATGTTTCTTCGTTCGACAAGAACTGTATCCAGGCCCAGGGACTCTGCATCTTTTTCCACCGGCAGAGCTTCACCGGTAAGGGCGGACTCATCCACCTGCAGATCCCGACAATGCAGCAACCGCATATCGGCTGGAACCTTATCGCCGGCATAAAGCAAGACAATATCCCCTGGCACCAGATCCGGTGATGGAATTCGTTTTTTCTCAGCCTGGCGCAACACCGTAGCCTCTGCAACCATGGTGTCAGCCAATGCTGCCAGGGCGTGTTCCGCTTTGGACTCCTGGATAAAACTGATCAGGGCATTGACCAGCACAACCCCGAAAATCACTCCCGAATCAACCCACTCCTGCAGTGCAGTCGTTATGACACCTGCTGCGATAAGGATATAGATAAGCGGCTGATGAAACTGAAGCAGGAACCGTATCCAGGCGTCCTGTCTCGGCTTCATTGTAAGCGTATTATGCCCGAAACGGTTCAGACGCCTCAGAGCCTCTTCCCGAGTCAGCCCCTTTTGCAGGTCACTCCCAAGCAGGTCAATACTTGCCTCCACTGCTAAATGATGCCAATCTTTATCCAGTGTGATTTTCATTCTTTTTCCCATAGAGATACCACTTCATCTTAAAATGGTAACATATTCATAGATAAAGATGCACAAATACGCTAGAATTGCTGGATAATTGTCCAACACTTTCAATGGAAGAGGCGGCAGGTCTGCTCCCTGCCATACCACACTCGGAAAAAGGAATGCCATGGTCAACCCTTTTACTGCCGGCACCAAAGTCAGGAAGATTCAGCAGGACGTGTTGCGACCTCTTTACATCATGTATCCAGGCCAGGAAACGGCCAGATTTTCATGGCTGCTTGTAGAAACCGGTCGAGCTATTTCTCACCATCGTCCTTTTATGGAAGAAGTGTGTTGCAGTCATCTTGTAGCAATTATTTTCAAGATCATAAAATTGCTCGGAGGAGCCGATCAACTGACTGAAGAGGATTTTACCAGGTTCACCTCTTATGTGAACGATGGTGGAATCAAGGCCATGGTAAAAATGTTATTATCTGCAAACAAGGAGAAAACATTTATTGATGAATTAACTGAGTTACCTCCCGGCGTCCGGGTAAACGCCCCTCCCATGCTAACAAAATCGAAAAGTCTGCATAGTGATTTTATAACCGGATTCTTTAAAGAAATGTACGGTTCTGTGGAAAAAACACCACAAAAACTCCGTGACAATTTTGCAAAATCAGATGATTTTATAAACAGACTCGCCTCCCTTGCAGCCGAGAACCAGAAAAAATTTCCTTGAAAACCCATTTATGGGCGAACACTCATTTTGCGTCGATGAAATTCAAGGTCTTAAATCAGGAAGGACAACCTGTTCCTGAGTATGGCTACCGGTATTTATTGGCATATATAAATAATGATGAACTCGTAAAAATCCAAATTCTTCACTAAGCCGTCATTCCCACGCAGGCGGGAGATAGCGTAGGAATGACAATGCATGGGACTTTTACGACGCCATCAATTATTATTGAGGAAATACCCGAAAAATTCGGTTGGCTGAACGGGCCCATCGTGTCAGGGGATTGCAAAAAAGTTATTCCAGTTATAGAATAAATCATGGAAAAGGATACATTGCAGGAATGGGTGATGCTGAACGTAATGGCCGGCACACAGTGGAACAAAGATTTCTTTATAAAAAAGCTAGGGCTATATAAAGAGGTCAGAATTCGCAGTGGCAACCCCAAATTACTAAAAGCCTATTATTTCCCGACTGCGGAAATGACCCTTCAGGTTAATGTTTATATAGGGCAAATCGATTCATGGTACAAAGAAGATCAAAACACCATACAAAGCAAAACAATTTCAGCGCCGAAAACAAAGCAACATAATCCCGGCCCAATGAAAAAATACCTTGGTAATCAAGGCAATGGGCTTGGGTCACACAACCAGGCGAAGGAGTTACTGGATCTTATCGCCGAATCACCTGACTGCAGCGGATATCAAATCAGCTACAAAACCGAAATGGACGTCGTGGCTTTTGGTTGTAACCTGCAAAAAGACGCGCTTGTGCGAATTCATCAATACCCGGACGGTACTGGCACAATGGAGCGATGGGAAGGACATGTTATGTACCGGCTCAAGGCCGGTGCCCGGGAGCAGTCCATAAATGATACGCCAGACGGTAAGGTTTTTGGCGTGATGAAACAGCTTTGAAAAGAAATAAATTAGACAAGTCCCCTTCTCTGTCACTCTATAGGTCACACTAGCCCGGCTAGCCGGAAAACTTTCAGTCTCACTGGATAAGTACCTTGAAAGTAAATGGAACAGCATAATTTCAAAATATACTCCTTGATTTCTTGTTTTTATGACAAAAGTTCAGGAGTAAGGTATCTAAAACCCACACTACCCGGGCAGATAATCCTCCCATACCGGTGAAAACACCTCAACCAGCACAGAATCCTGCAACACTTCTGCTCCATGCTCTCTATTCGAATTCTACTTTTAGCAAGCGACAGGTCATCTGACCCCAGTTATTATCTGATATTTTTAAGCACGTTTGTCTTTTATGTATATTCCAGTCGTTTTATTATCTACAGATTTTCTACGGTCTATTTCAAATAGTGTTGTTGCCTCAATCAATTTAGATAAGGTTGGATACCCATAAGTCCTCGGGTCAAAGTCAGGGTGCTGACGCTTTATCAAACTACCGCAAGGACCCAAGGATGCCCATCCATCTTCATCAGCGTATTCGATTATTGCACTTCTAATTATTTTTATTAAACGTGAATCACCGCAAAGTTCTTGTCTTGATTTCTTTTGATCTCCTGATTCAGCTGTTTTGTCAGCATCATCGGTATCTTCATCTACCTCTAAATTTTTTAAGACCTCGGTAAATATAAAATCATCACAAGCATTTCTAAACGAAATTGGTGTCTTGTTTTCTCCTACACCGAATACATATATTTGAGATTCTTTAAGCCGTGAAGCTAGTTTGGTAAAATCACTATCACTAGAAACCAATGCAAATGCATCAAATTTTTTTGAGTACAATAGATCCATTGCATCAATGATCATTGCTGCATCAGAAGAATTCTTGCCCTGTGTATAAGAAAACTGTTGAACAGGGTTTATTGCTAATTCGTTTAGTGGTTGTTTCCAATTGCGCAGATGATTTGAACTCCAATCTCCATAGGCCTTTTTGACAATAATGTGGCCATGTTTTTTCAATTCAGACAATACAGCTTCCAAAATGGAATATTGGGCATTCTCTGCATCTATGAGTACTGCTATCTTTTTTTCTAAGTCAATATCTTTCACAATACCTCCTTGTTCTATTGTGAACCTTTACTAATTCTGAAGTATACCCCAATAAATTAACCAAAGCCATACTTGCTACGGATCACAAAATTTAGCCTATGCATACAAGATATACGCCATAAATATTCCATATTACAGAACGTTGTCTTTTTCCTTCTGAAATCGAAATACGGTTTTATGTGGTACAATTAGGAGGTTGTCTATAGTGGTCCCCAGTTTTAAGACAGTAGTTTAAGCTAGGAGCCTGTCCGATTGGAGTGTTCCCTGCCCAAGACAGCTCTGTAACAGTTGCCGTTTTTTTGCAGGATGGTATGCCCATCGGGGATATTCTTCTTCAATACCGGCAGCTCCTGCCAAAGGGAAAATTCAGAGGCTGGCCTGAATTTATGCCGGATATCAAACAATTAATAGACTTGAATTTTGTTTGCATGGCTCTCGTTATGATCCTCGTGTTTGGTGTCGTTTCTATCGGAATCTCATATGCCTTTCTTATCTTCATCCTGAGAAGCCTGCGGGAGCATGGAATAATGAAAGCCATGGGTGTCATGCCAGTGGACACGGCCTTACTGATTACGACTCAGACAGGTCTGCTAATTTTAGTTCAAGAAAAATCAACAATTCAGGAACGCCTTGATAAAATCGAAAAACAAAACAGACGACTACAAAGGTATGTGGTCATG
>Ga0209633_10000446_pt1 | contig 48389 bp, 41 predicted proteins | sample Cruoilmetagenom1_FD_187290 | JGI IMG/M metagenome (GOLD analysis project Ga0209633, IMG submission 187290) | Oil polluted marine microbial communities from Coal Oil Point, Santa Barbara, California, USA - Sample 1 (SPAdes) (version 2) | ecosystem: Environmental > Aquatic > Marine > Oil seeps ... | reverse complement strand
CAAAGAGCTCAACCAATCCCAAGACAATGAACTTATCACAGGACTTATCAGAGCACTTGGTGACCCTAACCCCATTGTTAGGGCTAAAGCAATAAATAGTTTAGCAGAACTAAATTATAAGCCTGCCTTACCGGAAATAGTTAAACTCATTGAGTCAGACAATATATATACAAAAACTGCGGCTACAAATGCAGTAGCCGATATGGATCAGTTAACACCTGAGGTTGCCAATCTAATAATTGGCAATCTGAACGATAAAGACAGTAGAGTAATATATTCATCAGCTAAGGCACTTTCTAAATACAAGAATCTAGACGCTAATCAGATCCCTCAGATAATTGAACTTTTAAGTGATGAAGATAACAAAACCAGAATGGCAGCTATAACAATTATCGATAACAATGCGGAAGTTTCGAAAAAACAGATACCGCAGATATTAAAACTAATGAAAGATGAAAACCCTGAGGTTCGCGCAGCATCAGTAGCAGCGTTAGGAAAAATAGGAGAATCCAGTCAAAAAAATATTAATGCCATCCTCCAACTTCTATCCGATACAGATGACTCAGTCCGAACTAATGCTTTGATGGCCATAGGTGATTTTGGGCCTTCTTCTGCAAGATACTCAAACGAAGTAGCGAAATTGCTCAGTGATCAAAACATATTCGTTAAAACTGCAGCAATCAAATCTCTTGGTAAAATTGGTGCTATAAACAAAGAACAAATATTACTCATAATTAGTTCTCTAAAGAGCAAACAAAACTCAATAAAGAATGCGGCTATAGGAGCACTTGCAGAACTTAGTGCTACAAATAATGACGTCATTGATCTTGTAGCATTAGAACTCAGAGACCCTGAAACTGAGGTGAAAATTGGGGCTCTATATTCTCTTGCAAAAATTGGTGCGCCTGCTCAATACAAAGCTTCAGAAATATCATTATTGTTGAAAAGCCCTAATCCTAGTGTTCGAATAGCAGCATTAAACACACTTTTGGAGATGGGAGACTCGGGGATTGAACAAGCTCCAAAAATTGCCAAATTATTCCAAGATCCTGATCAAGCGGTGAGCCTTAAAGCAATAAGTGTAATGAGAAGAATGGGGGATCCTCTTGGTGACTATACGGACATATTAACAGAAATGCTCAAAAGCCAAAACGATATCGTTCGCATTAGAGCCTCTCAAGCATTGGGAACTGCCGGGAAAAGTGCAAGCCCACAACTCCCTGAAATAGTTGAATTATTAATAAACAGCAATTCTAAAATACGCGGAACAGCGACTTTCGCATTAGGAAGACTAGGCGAACATGCAAAACCAGCACTACCAAGATTAGAAGAACTCCTAAAAGATGATAATCCTGTAATCCGGTCTTCGAGCATAAAAGCATTATGGAAAATGGGTCCTAATGCTGGGGATCAGATCGGCAATATTGTAGTGCTGCTAAGCGACCCAGACCGTGATGTCAGAGCTGATGCAGCATATGCTTTAGGCCAAATAGGTTCGTTAAACGATGATCAAGTCATGCAACTTGCATCATTATTAAATGACCAAGATAAAAAAGTCCGTTATAAAACACTCCAAGCCATTGGAGAAATTGGCACTCAAGCAAACAAATACGCACCTCAAGTTGCAGAGCTATTAAATGACCCCGATGAACTTGTCAGTACAAGCGCAGCGAAAGCTTTAGCCACTGTAGCCCCCGAGGATACAAGTCAAGCAGAAAACATTGGCTTGTATATTAAAGAACTCAGCAATGATCAAAAAACTAACAGAGTCAAAATTGTAGCAGGATTAGAGACATTGGCCATAATGGGGAATACGGCAAAAGAACAAGGTTCAACCGTCTCTGAACTTCTTTTGGGATCAAACCCTATAGTCCGTTCAAATGCTACAAATACAGTTCTACAAATGGCACCTCTCGATAGAAAAACTGTATTAAATGTTCTTGCTTCAACTTACACACACCCCTACAACTCTAATGAAATTAGGCTTCTTGCTCATCAAATTGCTAATGGGGACGAGGAATCTGAAATATTAATCTCGTGGCTTGGAAAAAGCGATAAAAAAACCGCTTCTAATAAAGATATTGAAAATAGTGCTAAAACTTTAAATGTTTTAATAGAAAGTTGGGATTTTACTAAACCACACAAAGAGATGAGAGAAGACCTCGTCATAGCAATATCTGAAACAATCAAGAGCGGCAACTGGACCAAAGATGATCTTGCTACACTCAAACTAGTATCTGAAGGTTTCAAATCAAATGGATATACAGAACAATCTGATCAAACAAGCGCAAAGATCAAAGAGATTGGGGAATAATCTATCTCATTAGAATTGTCTTATTCTAAAACAATATTCCTTTATCAGGTATCATACCGTGCTTAAAATCACCCATAGGATGCTTGTGTCTAATTGAACAAATCTTTTATATGTTTAGGGCCTGTTCATTAGTCCAAGTAGTTTCAGGATAATAGATGTTCGGCAAAAAGATATATTACGGTTGGTACATAGTAGCAGCTTCACTGTTAATCATTATTCTAGACGGTCTTCTATTATATTCCTTTGGAGTATTCCTACCCTACATTAATGAAGAATTCGGATTTACTCGAGCTGAGGGCTCCGCCCTTTTCTCATTCAGATCACTCATTCTAGCCCCCGGTTTTATAATAGCAGGCAGACTCATTGATAAATACGACCCTAGATGGGTAATTTTCGGCGGAGGATCAATTGCCGCGCTAGGAATGATCCTTTCCGGCTTTGCAACAAACACATGGCAACTAATATTATTCTACAGCATCTTTGTTGGAATAGGTGACACCGTTTTATATATAACATGTGTAGCTGTCGTTAGCAGATGGTTTACTAAAAAAAGAGCTTTTGCTATCGGGATTATCACAACAGGCGTTCCACTAAGCGGATTATTGACTAACCCCCTTACCGCATCACTAATCAACAACTTTGGTTATAGATATGCGCTATTCTCACTCGGCGGAATTATGTTAATTGTATTGCTTGCCGCTTTTGTCATGAGGGGATATCCGAAAGACCTAGGCTTAAAACCCTATGGAGAAGAGGATAATGATGAAGAGGATGCATTACCAAACAGTAACAACTCAAATAACAACAAAAAGGATTGGACAGCTCTTGAAGCCATTTCAACCCCATATTACTGGGTAATGTATTTAATGTACACACTTGCTTTCATTACTTTCCTTATAATAGTAACTCAGTTCTATAATTTTGAGATCGATCTTAAGATCTCTGCAATAGCTGCAGCGGGTCCCCCGGCTGCTATCGGATTTGGGAGTATAATTGGCCGAACAATTCTCACTTCTCTCTTAGCAGAAGTTTTAGAATACCGGAAGGTTCTGCTCGTATGTCTTTTAGCGCAAGGCAGCTCTATAATACTCCTTATTACGTTTGATAAAATCTGGGCATTTTATCTTTTCGGATTATTATTTGGATTCTTCTACAGCGCCTGTATACCAATATTCCCTACAATGCTAGCGAAATTCTTTGGATTAAAAGCGATGGGCACTATCTATGGAATATTCGGCACATCATATTCTATAGCGGCAATCGGCGCCCCAATTTTGGCTGGTTATGTATTTGATATAACAGGAAGTTATTACTATCCGTTTCTTTTTGCTATTGGATGCTGCTATCTAGCTGCCTTAGGGACTTTCTTCTTAAGAGCTCCGACTCGCAAACCGGCACAAATAGAATCCTCCGGTTAAAATCATTACGACTATATCCTAAACAACTAAAACAATGTGCATAAATACCATAAAGTTAATCCGAGAAGAGGGCAAAAAGCTTTACCAGAGCTTAAACGAAGAACTCTATTTAAACCATGCGGGGTTAAAAAACAAGACTGCATTAACGCAAATATTAAAATCATTCAGAGACCTATTAGAACCCGAGATCTTTCAATCCCTAATAGATGCAAAACCTAATACCGAAGAAAAGAGCAACGGCATAAAACTAATGAGAGCCTTTCTTGCAGAAACAATTCTCCTTAGCAAATCTCCCCAAATAGAAGACGCCATCCTAGACATGGAAGCATCTTCAATTTTTACTGTAGGAAAAACTAAAATATCTTTTAGAAAATCCAGATCTGCATTACTCATACAATCAAAAAAAGAGGAAACAAAAAACATTGAAAACAAGAGAGAATCCGTTTTAACAAAGCTTAATCAACTTTATTTAAGACAATACGCGTATCGGCAAAAAGACTCTCATGACCTTGGATATACAAGCTACTTAAATTTGTATGAACTCATGGAGAGCCACAACTCCTTAGATCTTGTAGAAAGAGCAAAAGAACTTATTAGAGATACAGAATATATATCGCGAGATTTGCTTAGTTGGTTTATGTCAAAGCGAATGGACATTAAGCTTAACGATGCGAGCTATAAAGAGATGTTCTATCTTCTAAATTCATTTGAGTTAAAAGAAGCCTTTGTAAAACTAAATCCCCATTCTTTGGCTAAAGCTATTTTAAAGGAAACGGGGATATTGCTTCCGGCTGAGATAAAGTTCGATACACAGAAACGAAAAGGGCATATCAGCGGCAGCATATCTCATCTCTTAGACCCTGGAGTTGAAATGCTAATTTCAACTAATCTTCAAGGGGGGATTTCAGATTACGAATCGTTTTTAGAATCCTTTGGAGAAAGTCTTTGTTACGGATTTACGGATCAAGACGATCATTTCGAATATGCGTACTTAAGAGAAAGATCGTTTGTGATGACATTTTCTGTCTTATTAAGAAACCTTATATTTGAACCAGCATGGTTAAAAAAGCACTTTCGATTTGATGCTGAGAATGATTTTCTCAAACTCATAAATCTAAGAAGACTCATTGAGCTCAGAATTCTTTGTGCCAAAGTAATTTTTGAAGTTGCACTATATCAAAGACAAGACGACAAATCCCAAATGTATAGAGAGATAATGGAGATTGCTACTCATTGCAAGTCAAACAAATATGAATACCTTTACGATATTCAGCCACATCTTAGTTCTCTTGATTCTTTTAAAGCAAGCATGTCAGAAACTAAGCTAAGGGCGTTCTTATTAGAGAATTACGATGAACAATGGTGGAGAGAAAAAGGAGCAAATGATTTTTTATGCAATATATGGGCAACAGGGGGCAGAATGTCTGTAAGCAACTTATCAGATAAATGTGGGTTTGGTGATTACAGTTCAAAAAATTTACTTCAAACTTTCGAGGAAGTTTTAGGTTAATATTTCAAAGAGGTAACAACACCAAACCCGATCTATCATTGCCTACGAGATTCTATGGATTTAAGATTACCTTCCCAAACTGACTCCTATCCTCAAGCATTTTTTGAGCTTGAGCCGCTTCAGATAAAGGGAATGCCTTATCAATAACTGGTTTGAATCGGTTTAAAGAAACAAGGTTAATTACATTAATTAAATTTTGCCTAGGCGCATTAAACACCGTAACACCAAGAACTGACAAGTCTCTCATGATTACTGGACCGAAATTAAAAGTTGTCTGACCTCCGCCTACTACGCCAATAAGTAGAATCCTTCCTTTAGATTTAAGTGATTTAAGATTGTTATCCCAAGCAGAGGCTCCTACCTGGTCAAAAATGAGATCAACACCTTTTCCCTCTGTAATATTTTTAACCTCTTCAGCAAAATCAGAAGTGTTATAGTTTATCGTAGCGTCAGCACCTAGTTCTTTTACCTTTTCTAGTTTTTCATCACTTCCGGCTGTCGCAATTACATATGCACCGCCTTCCTTTGCGACCTGAACTGCAGCACTGCCGGTTCCGCTTCCCGCAGCGTGAATGAGAACAGTTTCACCCTTCTGCATAGCACCTCTATCATATAGTCCGTACCATGCTGTAACATAACAAATAGGCAGAGTGCTTGCGTCATCATAAGACACTTCCTCCGGTATGGGAACTACATTTGATGCCGGCACTTTCATATACTCTGCAAAACCACCATGAAAGTTGACTCCAATAACCGAGGGGCCCTTTGGTGTTTTGACAGTAGGATCTATGACAACCCGCGTACCAGGACTTAAGTCGGTCACATTTTTTCCTACTGCTTCAACATCGCCAGCTACATCTATGCCTCCTATATGGGGTAGCTCTACAGGTCTTGGAGATTTTCCTGCTCTGAGCCTTAAATCCAAGTGATTTAATGATGCCGCTTTAACACGCACCAAAACTTCACCATCGCCTATTTCAGGTGTATCCACATCTTCGAATTTAAGAACATCGACTTCCCCAACTTCATGGTAGATTATGGCTTTCATTTCCAGCTCCTATATTAATCAGATTTATATTTAGTAGAGAACAATTTTACTACATCTAAATAAAAACGGTAGTCTATACTGTCAATTTAGGCTGTTTTGAACATGGTTGAAGATGCAAAGCTAATGAGGTAGCCTTTGAGACTAGCTAGTTTGCATTTAAGGAGCCCTATGTTTGGAATTGGAACAACTGAAATACTCATAGTCCTGGTCATTGCTTTGTTACTCCTTGGCCCCAAAGAAATACCTAAGATTGCCAGAACCATAGGTAGGGGACTGAGAGAGCTTGAAAGGGCTAAAGACGAGTTAAAGCAGACTATTGAGTTTGAAGCAGATAAAGATGATGATACTACCGCTAAAAGTTCAGAGAAAGAAGAAACCAAGGATCAAGATTCCAGCAAACCAGACGATTTAGGCAACCTCCCTTCAAAGCATATCTAAGAATTAAAACTGCAGATTATGAGTAAAGTTGCCGTTTTTGAATATTATCCTGAAATTTCCATAATCAAGTTAAATCTCCCAAATGGAGAAGAGACAAAGATAGAGATAAACCCCGGCTGGTCGTTTGGAAAAGGGACTCATCCTACTACCAAGCTATGCATCCAGGCCCTTGAGAAATTATTTAAGAATAAGCAAATTGATAGTGTTCTCGACATAGGTTGCGGGAGCGGAGTGCTTTCTATTGCTTCAGCGGCGCTTGGAGCAGGATATATAGTTGGGGTGGATATAGACTATACAATTACCCGCGAAGCCGATTCCAACAAAGATATAAACGGGTTCTCTTCTAAAATAAAGATAATACTAGGATCAATAGAGGATGTCCCCGGAAAATTTGACCTGGTCGTAGCCAACATCTTGATTGATTCTATAATAGCTATCAGCAGTGAGTTGACTAAAAGAACTACCCCTGTAGGCACATTGCTTCTTTCCGGCATCAAAAACGAACAAAAAAACCGCGCAATTGAGAAGTTCGCTGAGCTTGGTTATCACCTGGAAAAGGAATACAAAGAAAAACAATGGGTAGCTTTAGTTTTTAAACAGTAGCTTAAGAGCGCGGTTATTAACAATCTCAAGATTGAGATTAGAAAGCCTGACCGATGCTAATGAAAAACTGTATCCTTCTAATGCCTGGTTCAGGGTTGAGCGCATAACCCACATCAAACCTCACCGGACCAATCAGGGTGTCATATCTAAGCCCTAACCCCGGGGCATATTTTAGATCCGCCAGGTCATAACTCCATTCTTCGGTATATACGTTACCATAATCGAAAAATGCTACCCCGCCGAAATCTCCATATATCGGATACCTGACTTCAAAGCTGCCCACCAAAAGCGAGTTGCCCCCTAGAGGGTCATCATTGTCATCCAGAGGTCCTAACTTCTGGAAGGGGAAACCTCTCATGCTGGTGCTTCCACCTGCAAAGAACCTTTTAAAGATTGGGACATCCAAGGTTTGAGTATTTCCAAAGGGCTGTATAACACCGATTGTGAATTTCTTTGCAAAAACAATATCTCGGTATTTCTTATACCCTCTGAGCTCTATAGTTCCTTTCAAATAGTTCACATCAGAACCCAATGCTTCAAATGAAGATTCAAGACCTGTTGATACGACTGTTCCACGAGTAGGATTTAGTACGTTATCAGTAGTATCTCTCTCAAGTCCCAGGTTGATGAAAGTAAGAAAGAAATTCTCACGACTCCTTTCCTCAGGAGTTCGAGTTGCACTGTCTTCAATCTTAGAGAACTGCACATTTAAAGAGCTAAAGACAGAATAATATTTCCAAAAATCTTTTGTCAGGGCTGCTGTCGTGAGAAAACTTCTGCCCTTAAAAGAAGGCACATCGTCTCTTTGAAAATTTAGAGTTCCAGAAAGTTCAGAATTTTTGCCAGCTATAAAAGGTTGGATCACTGACGTCTCAAATCTCTGTGTAATAAAAGAAAATTTCCCTGAAACCTCAAGCCTCCTACCTCCCCCAAAGAAGTTTCTCTGAGTCCAAATTGCCTGCCCCCTGAGTTTATCCTCTGTTCCGAATCCGCCGCCGATTTTTACCGACCCCTGCTTCCTCTCTTTTACCACAATTGCTATATTAGCAATTGGTTTTTCATCGTCATAGATGGGATCAATTACTACTGAGCGAAAAAGACCGAGCTGAAATATATTTGCTTGTGTTTGGTTAACTTTGCTTAATGAAAATGTTTCACATTTATCAAGTTCAACTTGTTGTTCTACTGTACATTGTTTAAATTCTGCCTCTCTTTCTATAATGTAGTTTGCAATACCCTCATTTCCCTCAACTTTCATTACACCGAATTTATATATTTGCCCGGGTTTGACGACAAACTTTGCTCTTGCCCATTTTTCCCTTCTATTTACAAGCGCTTCACCTTCAATCTCCGATTTTGGATACCCGTTATTGGAAAGGATTTCAGATATGATTCCTTTTGTTTGTTGATAGGCGTTGGGAGAAAAAATTTCATCTTTCTTAAGAGGTATCGACTTATTGATCTGCTTTTCGATCTCTTCATTAAGGTCACCCTCTATTCTGAGATCAATACCTGTGAGTATTACGGGTTCTCCCTCTTCTATGTTAATTTTAATTTCAACTCTGGTTTCATCCTTATTATATTTAGGATCATATGTTGCCTTTGCATCATAGTAACCATTATTAGCATAGAGCCTCTGAATCCTCACCATATCGTCTTTTAAAACTTCCTCATCAAAAACGGGCTTTTTTACCCAGAACTTAATAGAAGGAAATTCTGTGCCGATCACCTGCTCAATCTGCTGTTTAGTTACTACTTTAGCCCCTTCAATTTTTACCTTAGAAATACGAACAACTGAATCGTCTTCAGCACTGGTCTCGGAATTATCATCTGATGGTGTGTTTGCCGAAGAGGTCTCCGGCACATTTTCTGAAGCACTTTGATTTTGAGCCTCGTTTTCGTCAATAATTTCATCAAGCCCCGCTGGAGCATCATCTAATTCTTGCCCTTGCGATATGTTTTCTTCAAATTGCGCCTGATTGTCACTTTTATCTTGAGAAAAAACCTCAGGTGAGAGATTAACCAGAAATAGACATATCAGGATGGAAAATAAGGATCTGAGGAGAAATTTCTTCATATACAAATAAAATTTATGATTTGTCCCTGTTTTTAATACTGAGAGTTAAGTTTATTATGCTGAGCTTAACTTAATATTCAATAGAATACCACAAATTTTCAATCTATATATCCAACAATTTAGGAGAATTAGCAATTAATTTTTCTCAAGTGTTGACAATGGGAGACGAAAGTCTTTATACTCCAAAGGTGGTTGGTTACTATCGATTAACAAACATGATGTGATTAAGAATAATAGTATAGAAAATTACTATGGAAAACCTCGGCGGTCTTTTTAATCCAAGTTCTCCAGAAATGGAGGCAATGGCAGATTTAACTTACTATGTAATAGCCATATCCATTGCAATTTTGGCAATTATTGTAGTCGCAGTGACTTATATTATTATCCGCTACAGAAAAGGCTCCAAAGACTCTAGCGAGCCATATCAAAATTTTGGCGACATACGACTTGAAATAGTTTGGACGTTAATACCTATAGCAATTATAGCTGTTCTCTTTCAACTTACCTGCAGCACAATGCGTGCTGTTGATCCCCCGATAGGAGATCACGAACCTGATATAGTAGTAATAGGGCATCAGTGGTGGTGGGAATTCTATTATCCAAAATCAGGGGTGATTACAGCAAACGAAGTACATGTTCCCGTGGGCAAAAACCTGCTGCTTCGAATAGAATCAATCGATGTAATACACGACTTCTGGATTCCTGAGCTTGCAAGAAAAATTGACGCCATCCCCGGACATACCAACCATATGTGGTTGTCAGCCAGCGAGCCCGGAGTATATTTGGGCGCATGCGCCGAGTTTTGCGGCACTCAGCACGCCAATATGCGAATAAGGCTGATTGCCCAAACAGAGGAAGAATTTAACGAATGGCAAAAACAAGAATTGGTCATACCTAGAACTCCAAGAGCGGGAATTGCTGGACAGGGGGCTGAGTTATTCAAAACAAAAGCATGCATGAACTGCCATACCATACTAGGCACTCCAGCTGCCGCACGCATAGGGCCTAATTTGACCCATCTGAACAAACGCCAAACTATTGGAGCGGGTGTATTAACAAATAGCCCCGAAAATCTAACGAAATGGCTTTATAATCCACAAAAATATAAGCAGGGGTCTCTAATGCCTAATATGAAACTCAGCGATTCAGAAATCGAAGCAATAGTTGCATACCTGGAGGGACTAAAATGAGTATGAAAATCCCTTTAGTCCCTGAGAACTTAAAGCCTTTACCAAGACTTAAAGAAAACGAAGGAATGTTAAGCTGGGTAGCGTCAGTAGATCACAAACAAATAGGGATCATGTACCTCTTAGCTTCTATGGGGTTTTTTGTTATTGGGGGCCTAGAGGCGCTCGTAATCCGTATCCAGCTCGCTCAACCCGAGTTTGATTTTATTTCGCCCGAGGTATACAACCAAATGTTCACTATGCACGGAACTACGATGATATTTTTCGTCGTGATGCCTTTTCTGATCGGCGTAGGGGTATACCTTGTACCGCTTATGATTGGAGCGAGAGACATGGCTTTCCCCCGCCTCAACGCTCTTAGCTTCTGGTTGGTTATCTTCGGAGGAATCCTCCTGTACTACAGCTTCTTAACCCAGAGCGGCGCCTCTGAAGTCGGATGGTTCGCATATGCCCCGCTTAGTGAGAAGCCTTTTTCATTAAATAAGGGGCCAACCTACTGGGTTTTAGGTCTGCTCGCGGTCGGTATTAGCTCGGTCGCCTCTGGGCTAAACAACATTGTGACCATATTAACTATGAGAACCAAGGGCATGACTATGAGGAGGCTTCCGCTATTTGTCTGGATGATACTTGTAACCTCCTTTTTACTTGTTTTTGTAATTCCTGTTATCGCCTCAGCATTCGCGATGATGCTTCTTGATCGGCTCCTGGAGGCTACATTTTTCACTCCTGCGCACGGCGGATCGGCAATACTTTGGCAGCATTTCTTCTGGGGATTCGGGCACCCTGAAGTCTACATTTTGATACTTCCGGCGTTTGGTATAATCTCCGAAGTCATTCCCGTTTTCTCCCGCAAGCCTATCTTTGGTTACGAGTTTGTTGCTGGCTCCACGGTCGCTATAGGGCTTTTAAGTGTAGGGGTATGGGCTCACCATATGTTTGCAGTTGGTTTGGGCAATGTTGCAAACCTGTATTTCTCAATAGCGAGTATGCTGATCGCTATTCCAACAGGAGTTAAAGTACTAAACTGGGTTGCCACTATGTGGGGCGGCAAAATCTATTTTGCGACTCCGATGCTCTTTGCTGTAGCATTTATTATAGAATTTGTTATAGGCGGTTTAACTGGTGTTGCTATAGCTTCAGCACCTATAGACTGGGTAGTAACTGACAGTTATTTCATTGTTGCGCATTTCCACTATGTGCTCTATGGAGGCTCTTTATTCGCAATATTCGCAGGTGTTTATTACTGGTTCCCAAAATTTACAGGACGTATGATGTCAGAGACCCTCGGGAAATGGCACTTTTGGCTAACGATAGTAGGTTTTAATATGACCTTCTTCGTTCAGCATTTTCTCGGAGTCATGGGGATGCCTCGCCGTACATATACGTACCATGATTTCCCATACTGGGGATCAATGAACCTGATATCGACAATTGGAGCTATTGTACTGGCCATATCGGTAATCATATTTGCCTGGAACATGAGACGTAGTTTAAAACATGGTGAAAAAGCTCCGGACAATCCATGGAATGCATGGACACTTGAGTGGTATACAACTTCGCCGCCGGCAGTACATAACTTTGATCTTGTACCACCTGTAAGAGGAAGACGGCCTCTTTGGGATCTTGCCCATCCAGATCAACTCGATGAGCCTAATTCCAAAGTAGTTTAGGAGAATTTTGAATGGCTAATAACAAGATGCTCGTAGGTTTTTTCGTAGCTTCAGAATCAATATTTTTTGTTATGTTGATTCTTGCCTATGTAAATTTTCATGGGACGGTTACCGACGGACCTACAGCAGTTAACAGCTTAAATCCCGTTAGGACCGGGATTTTCAGTGTTTTTCTTCTAGCAAGCAGCTTCTCAATGTGGCTTGCAGGCAGAAGCCTGGGAGCGAAGAATCATTTTATGATGAAGATATGGATATTAGTAACAATTCTGCTCGGTGTGCTATTCATATACGGCCAGGCTACAGAGTGGTTTGGATTATTTGCTCAAAACATAACGATAAGCAGAAACGTTTTCGGTACTACATTTTTCACACTGACTGGTTTTCATGGATTTCATGTATGTGTGGGTCTGTTAATGCTTTCGATATTATTGGTACTGGCAATGTTTGGCGATTTTAAAGGACCAAAATCTGACGGTGTGGAGTGCGTTTCTATCTACTGGCATTTCGTAGATGGAGTTTGGATAGTGGTTTATTCAGTTATTTATCTCTGGGCCTTTTTCTAAAAAATAGAGATGAAAAAGAGGATAAGATTATGAATATATGGCAAGTACTTAGTTCAACATGGAATATGGAGCCTTGGGTTTTAGTTTCAGCACTGCTTTTATTAGTGGGCTATGGACTAGGGACAGGTTTCAAATTCACAAAATTATCCGCTTTATTCATTTCAGGAATCATACTATATGTTTTAGCCCTGGTATCCCCACTCGATTACTTAGGCAGAACTTATTTGTTCAGCGCTCACATGATACAACACATACTGTTATTACTCGTAGTGCCTCTATTGCTGCTTTTAGGTATTCCCAAAACTTTGGCAGAAAAAGCATTAAAAATAGAGCCGATTGGATCGATCATGAAAGTATTCGGCCATCCCGTTATAGCCTGGTTCTTTGGTGTCGGGGCTATGTGGGTCTGGCACCTGCCTTCTCTTCACAACACTGTAATTGCAAACGATAGCCTATACATAGCTCAGCAGATAAGCTTCGTGTTTATAGGAATGATCTTCTGGTGGCCTGTTTTTGCCCCTGTCGAGTCAAGGAGACTTTCTCCATTGGTTTCAACCCTCTATCTAGCTTCAGCTTGTCTGGGATGCACAATTTTAGGAATGTTAATAACATTTGCGGGCGCCGGTTTATATGCGGCTTATCTTAATCCGGTAGACACAATCGGAATACTCCCTTTATTAAGAGGCGAGTTATGCTTAACCCCTGGTGTAGACCAGCAGATTGGCGGGCTTACAATGTGGGTACCAGGATGTCTTATCTATCTTGCTGCTAGTATGGTGACTATCGCGAAATGGTATGGAGCAGAGGAGGATTATGAATTATCTAATTCTAGTACAAAAGGGCTAGTAACCGCTTCACAAGGAAACAAATAGTATGAAAACAAGCAAGAAAACTAAGGAGAAAGAATAATTTGAGTAATGGCAGCGAATTCAACACACCTGGCACACTAACGCCAGCAAGGGATCAGCAGAAATCTACCGGCGAAAACACAAATCTCACCGGTGGGGATATTCCACCGGGGTGGCACAGACCTCTGCCCGAGCATTTACCAAAAGCAGGGTATTGGCCGGTTATTATGGCTTTAGGGATAAGCTTTATACTCTGGGGATTAGCTGTCGGATTTAATGAAATTGTTAGCACTATTATTATCTTGGTTCTTATAGGATTAATATTGTTTTCTTTAGCTTTGGTTGGCTGGATAGGAGATTTAAGAGATGAACGAAAAGACCAAAACGAGTGAAGATTGCAGTAGAAGACAATTCTTCACGCATATAAGTTACACGCTTGGAGGTTTAGCGGCTCTTATGGTTGGCATACCTATAGTCGGCTCTGTATTGGCTCCGATCGTTAAACAGCCAAAACCTATATGGAGACCGGTTGGAGAACTTAAGACTTTCACTGTGGGTGATATCGTAAAAGTGTCATTTATAGATTCATCTCCTCTCCCTTGGGCAGGTGTTACAGCTGAAACAGCTGCGTGGCTTCATCGAAAAGGTGAGGAAGAATTCACTTGTTTTTCTGTTAACTGTGCTCATTTGGGCTGTCCGGTAAGATGGGTAGCTGGAGCAAGGTTATTTATGTGCCCTTGTCACGGAGGGGTTTATTATGAAGACGGCACTGTAGCGGCAGGACCGCCACCAAGAGGATTATATGATTACCCTGTAAGAATTAATAATGGACAGGTAGAAATATTAACAAGCCCAATACCAATTACTACTGTGTAGATGAAAATGAATAAGTTTCGAATCAAATTGAATAGGGAGTTTGCTTGATGGAATCTTTAAAACGTGCTTGGTTATGGTTTGACGACCGAACTGGGCTTGGGAGTGCGCTTGGTCCTGTAATAAAACACCCGGTGCCCCCCAATTCAGCTTCCTGGTTTTATGTTTTTGGAAGCGCAACTTTGTTTGCGTTCATGCTCCAAGTAGCAACTGGTGTGGCTCTCGCATTTATGTATGTACCGTCCGCAGGAGAAGCTTATCAGAGTCTCCAATATATTACGGACCAGACTACATTTGGAAGAATCGTAAGGGGCATGCACAACTGGGGCGCCTCTGCGATGATACTCCTTATTGGTGTACACATGGTACGTGTATACCTAACAGCCGCATATAAATTCCCCCGTGAAATGCATTGGATTTCAGGTGTTGTGCTTTGGGCACTCGTAGTAATTATGGCGTTCTCTGGTCAGGTCATTAGATGGGACCAAACCGCGGTTTGGTCAACTATTGTTGCGTCTGAACAGGCAGGACGTATACCGTTTATAGGAGAATGGGTTGCTCAATTTCTAATAGGTGGTGGAACCATAGGAGGGGCTACTCTAAGCCGTATGTTTGCCTATCATGTATTTATTGTACCAGCACTACTTTTTATATTTATTGGTCTGCATTTATATTTGGTTATTAAAAACGGAATATCAGAGTTCCCTAAGGCTGGGAAACCTGTAAATCCAGAGACTTATAGAGAAGAATATGAGGCATTAGTTAAGAAAAAAGGTATCCCATTCTGGCCTGATGCTGCCTGGAGGGATATGGTCTTTGGATTTATTGTAATTACGACGATTTTATTGATAGCTTTAATCATTGGACCCCCAGCTCTTGGTCCTCCCCCTAATCCGGCCAACATCGATGCCCTGCCAGTACCTGATTGGTATTTTGTTTTCTATTTTGCATTCCTAGCTTTGATGCCACCACAAATGGAAACATATTTGATGGTATTTGGACCTTTATTGGTTGGAGCGCTCCTGTTTTTCTTACCATTTATTTCAAACAAGGGAGAAAGGAGTCCGCTGCGCAGACCATGGGCGGTAGCAATTGTAGCTCTTACGATTGCAAGCATATCCGGGCTATGGGCAATTGGTATAACTTCCCCTTGGTCACCTCATTTTGATGCAAAGCCTTTAACTGTTGAAATAATTGGCGCTGATAGCGGGCCGATCTATAGAGGCGGTATGGACTTCAACGAGAAAGGATGTCTGTATTGTCATACAATCTCAGGACAGGGCGGTTTAAGAGGGCCTGATCTGACGTACATTGGGGATAGACTTTCACCAGATGAGCTTACTTGGCGAATAATGAACGGTGGTTTAAATATGCCGGGATTCGGCGGAACTCTGACAAACGCAGAGTTAGCTGATTTAGTTGTCTTCCTTAAATCACGAACGAAACAAAATCAGGAAGCATCATCTTTAGGCGGCGATTGACGGCCTTTCATTAAGAATTTAAGTTGAATAATATCTTTTGGAAGAAATATATCTAAAAACCAGTCAATGGAGACCCTGATCTTCCTGTCCCATCCCGGGAGCTTGCCAAGATAAATGGCTCTCCACATTAACCAGGCAAAGAATCCTGAGAACTTGAGGCCTTTTATATCAGCTACAGCAGATCTATGGCCTAGTGGCGCTAACATTCCCTGAGTCTGAAAAACAAATGGTCTTTTTTCATCATCCTTTTCTCTAATTGCAGCAGCTACATTGTGGGCCACTCGGGCTCCTTCACGAATTGCGTGCTGAGCTGTAGGTGGATATGGCTTCCCTGAATGAGGATCTGGTATAAGAGCACAATCTCCTAGTGCCCAAACCCCTGGATAACCAGAGACCTCCATGTATTCATTTACTTCAATTTTCCCGCGTTTATCAGCGATAGGGAGTGATGCTATTACAGGTTGAGGAGCCGTCCCTGCAGCCCATATAGCAGTATGGGTTTCGATTTTGCCACCCTCTTGTATTTCGACAGAGTCTGAGGTGACCCCTTCCACTTTAGTCTGCAAACGAAACTCCATGCCCCTTTTCTTAAGGAGTTTGAGTCCATATTCGGCAAGCCCTTCGCTCATCTCATGCATGATTCTATCGCCGGGGTCTACTACAATTACCTTTACTTCATCGGCTTTTACATGCTTATAATACCTCTTACTGAATGACACAAAATCGTTAAGCTCTGCAGCTACTTCAATCCCTGTGTAGCCTCCACCGACTACCGCAAAGGTAAGAAGGCGCTTTCTTACATTGGGATCTTGTTCTAAATCTGCCCTTTCGAACATATCTATTACATGGCTTCGTAGAACCATAGCATCTGCAAGATTTTTTAGAGGGAAGGAATATTCTTCGGCACCAGCAACTCCGTGGTAACCAGTTATAGAGCCCATTGCCAGAATTAAATAATCATATTCGAGATCAAAAGTTTCGCATGTATGAAAATGATAACAGCCTACTACCTTTTTCTTTAGATCGATACTTTTGACTTCAAGCTCTTTAAAGGTGGTTCTCTTAAGACACTCCCTAAGGGGTATAACCACATGTTTGGCCTCAATGCTGCTTGATACAACTTCTGCAAGCATAGAAGTAAAAACTAGATAGTTATTCTTACTAACTAGGGTTATCTCCACATTGTCGTTTTCAGAGAAGATTTTCTCGAAAGCCTGAGCTGCCTCTAATCCTGCAAACCCTCCCCCAAGTATTAGGACACGCTTAGAAGTTATATCAGCCATAGGGGCTTAGCCCTCCTTAGTTATCTGGATGTTAATTGTTCTGAGGCATCTTGCTAAAGCTCCGCCGCTATACATATCCATCTCTATACATACCCATTGTCACATGAAAGGTCGTATCTTGTCAATAAAGGCTGTGTCAAAGCGTAATAATCGTGCTTATACAAAAACAAAAAGAGAATTTTTACTCTTTTTTATCTTCATTCTCGTCCTTATTAACTCTAAGAGCAGAATAGATTGTATTGCTTCCACGTTTAACGAGGAATAGAGCTGTATCACCGGATTTTACATTTTCTAGTGCTTCTGAATAGTCGTCCAAACTCTTTATAGGTTTTTTATCGATTTCAAGTATAATGTCACCAGGCTTAAGTCCTGCCTCCCCGGCAGCGCTTCCTTGCTGGACATTTGAGATTATAACTCCACTATCACTATCTAAGTTGAATCTCTGAGCAATTTCAGGCGTCAACTGTTTTACTCTTATCCCTAAATTTTCTCGAATTTCACTAGTCATTTGAGCTTTTTGATCAGGGAACTCTTCAAGCCTAACTTTGATAGTTTTAATCTTACCATCTTCTATAATTTCAACAGCAACTTCAGTCCCGGGTTTAGTTTCAGCTGCCAAACTAGTAAGATCAGAAACATCTTTAACTTTTTTTCCGTTAAATTCAATAACCACATCACCCCTCTTTATACCCGCTTTCTCAGCAGGCCCATTAGGAGCGAGGTCGCTTACTAAAGCCCCCTCATCTTCTTTCAAGCCAAAACTTGATGCGATTTCAGGTGTTAGTTTCTGTACATATACTCCGAGCCAACCCCTAACCACTTTTCCGTCAGACTTTAGCTGATCAATTACAAATTCAGCCAGATCTATAGGTATTGCAAAACCAATTCCCTGACCCCGGGCTACTATAGCAGTGTTAACTCCGACGACTTCGCCTTTTAAGTTAAATAGAGGACCACCACTATTTCCCGGATTAAGAGATGCATCGGTCTGGATAAAATCATCATATGCACCAAGCCCTAAAGAACGACCTTTTGCGCTAACGATTCCAGCAGTCACTGTATAACCCAATCCAAAAGGATTACCTATAGCAATAACCCAGTCACCTATCCTAAGATTATCCGAATCTGAATCCCCGAACTTCACAGGTTGGATATCTTGGTCAGGCTCAAATTTCAAGACTGCAAGATCGGTCTTAGGATCCTTACCAACTACTTTTGCTTCATATTTATGACCGTTTTGTAAAACGACTTCGATGTCATCAGCTTTATCAATAACATGATTATTGGTAACGACATACCCGTCTTGGGTCATAATAAAACCAGATCCCAGTCCTTGACGCTTATATTCTTTCTGAGGAGCATCTCTTCCCCCAAAAAACTTTTCAAAGAATTCATTAAAAGGATCATTGCCACCAGGAGAATTAGGACCTCTTTGAAAAGGGCTTTGTTGGCGCACTACATTAGTAGTACTAATATTAACAACTGAAGGTTGAAGTTTCTCTACTAGATCTGCAAATGACGGAAACTGCTCTGTGCCTTCAAGGTTTGATTTGACTTCCTTCTTATCTGATGTGTCGGATGTTTTCTCAGTTTTAGTTGTTGAAGCAGTTTTTTCAGCGTTTGACATTTCCTGCTTTTTTTCAGAACTGTCTTTGGATACATTGACACTATCTGGTCTTTCGCATGCAACTGATGCAACCATAAATAATAGTAATGGAATTAAAACAAATATTGCTAACGGGCGTTTCATAAAGCCTCCTTAATGATTATCTAATAGGAATAATATAGCTATGAATAATCCATAGGCAAGGAAAATAATTTATCAGTTGCCATAATTGGCTGTCAAGCCCCCGAAAACGAGTCCGAATATTTAACATTCCAGATTTTACAGATGCGCGAAATGGCTTCCGGACGTTTTAGGAACATTGTTTGGCTGAGTAGCAAAGTGATCGATGGCACGCTTCATATCTCCAAGTAGAATATCGGCCATATCAAGCGTTAAACCTTTTTTCACAACAATGCGCTGAACAATCAGGTCATGACGGTTCTTGGGCATAGGGTATGCGGGAACAAGCCAGCCGCGTGTGCGTAAGTGGTCGGCAAAATCGTAGAGAGAATAATTTGTCTGCTCTTTTAGGCGCCAGCAAAAAACGGGAATGTCACTACCATTGGAAATCAGCTCAAATGGACCGATTTCGGAAATCTGTTTCGACAGATACAAAGCGACATCCTGGCTGTTCTTCTGTGTCTCGGTGTAACCTTCAAACCCCAGTCTTAAAAAATTGAAATATTGAGCCAGAACCTGACTGCCGGGTCTGGAAAAGTTCATAGAGAAATCCAGCATATCCCCGCCCAGATAGCTGACATGAAAAACCAGGTCTTCGGGTAATGCGGATTTATCACGCCACACGACCCAGCCCACACCCGGATATACCAAGCCATACTTATGGCCTGACGCGTTTATGGACTGCACGCGCGGCAGACGGAAATCCCAGACAATATCGGGCTGCAGAAAAGGAGCCACAAAACCACCGCTGGCCCCGTCAACATGAACTGGAACATCAATGCCGGTTTTTTCCTGATAATCGTCTAAGGCTTTGCACAATTGCTCAACAGGTTCATAACTCCCATCGTATGTACTTCCCATGATAGCGACTACACCAATGGTATTTTCATCTACTAATTGCACTGCGATTTCGGGGTCGAGTATAAATCTGTCTCCATCGCATGGAACAAATCTGGGTTCAATATCCCAATACTTTACAAACTTTTTCCAACATATTTGAACATTGGCGCCCATTACCATATTCGGCTTGGAAGTGGACTTGCCCTGCTCTTCCATCTTTTTTCGCCATCTCCATTTAAGGGCCAACCCCCCCAGCATAGATGCTTCGCTGGATCCTATGGTTGAAGTTCCCACTGCCTCTTCATGGTTGTGGGCATTCCACAACTTGGCAATAATATTGACACACCGAAGCTCAATTTCCGCCGTTTGCGGATATTCGTCTTTGTCAATCATATTCTTATCAAAGCAATCAGCCATAAGCTGTGAGGCCTCGGGCTCCATATATGTCTGAACGAAGGTAGCCAGGTTTAATCTTGAATTTCCATCTAAAAACAATTCGTCTTTAATTAAATTGTAAGCGATGTCCGCCCGCATGCTCTGTTGAGGTATTTCATATCTCGGCAGCTCCAAATTCGATGTAGATGATTCGTACACGGACCTAAGAGAGTTGTTAATACATACCTTTGACTTATCATTTTTCTTTTTACCCAGCAATTTTTGCCTCCATACAGAGAAAAGTTTTTACATCCAAGAAAATTGAGCAATGACTATAACCCATTATTGATAACTGTAGTGCTTAGAATACATACTTCCTCACTATAAATAAAGAGGGAAATCTGCAACAAAAGCGCCCGTATGCTCCCGGGAAGAAAATCAATGGTATTCCCCATAATAAAACTGAAACAGGACGCTTCTCGTATATTTAGACATAGGAAGTTTCACCATCTTATAGACAGGAGATACTAAATATATGAAAGAATCAAATGCAGCACTTTTGGAAATAGAAAAGTCGTACGATTCAAGACACAAATATGATGTTAATGCCTCTTCAAGCAACACTACAACACACAATCTCTATTCTCTGCCATTTAAATATAAAGAAGCTACAGATGAAGCCCTTGTGAGTTTGTATGTTAATAACCAAGATGAGGAAGCCTTTAATCAAATTGTCGAAAGGTATAAAGACATAATTATGGGGTTTTCTATGAAACTGATTAGAAACATGCAAGACGCTGAAGAAATTAGGCAAGATATTTTTTTAATTCTGATAACAAAGCTTCATACTTATAAAGGAAATTCAAAATTCTCAACCTGGCTCTATAGAGTGACACTTAACACCTGTTATAAATATCTAAACGATACAAAAAAAAGAAAAAACAAAGAGGTTAATCTGAATGAAGCCCTTTTTAACCAAGCCACTTCGTGCCCGCAATGGAATACAAAACCGGATGAAATTGTGGAATATCAAGAACGAATGAAAGTAATTGACTGCGCAGTAAATCAGTTGACACAAATTAATAGAGAAATATTTAGCCTTAAAGATATTAACGGTTTTTCAAACGCGGAAGTTGGAAAACTTACAGGACTCTCACTCTCTGCCGTTAAATCAAGAGTACTAAGGACCCGACTTACGCTAAAAGATAAGATATCAGACTATTTCACTGCAAAATATGACTGAGTTGCAGGCAGATAGCAAAACAACAAATAATTAAGGGAACCAGAATTAGCAAAAATAATTATGCTAGCTAGATATGAAACTTATCATATAAGTGCTCTCAAATCAGTACTCGCTTTATTATGCACAATATCGGAGTTAAAGACCAAATTCCCAATTGACAAAAACTATGATTTAACTACAATGGTTCAAAGGTTGGTTGGTACTCTAAATATGGATCGAAAGTCTAATCGTGAACTAGATCAACAGTTAATTGACCAAATAAAAAAGGGCGATAAAACTGCATTTAAAGATATTTACTCCCGTTTTTCCCAAGTAACTTATAATCTAGCTCTCAGGATACTCAAAGATAAAGAAGATGCGGAAGAGGTGGTACAGGAAATATTTTTGCAAATTTGGAACAAGGCATATTCTTACGATGCCGATAGAGGGGCTGTGTCCACCTGGGTGCTGAATATTGCACGAAGCAGATCAATTGATAAATTAAGAACTGTGGGATATAGAAATAAGAATGTAGAGATTAATGAAGAACAATTGAACTCAAATGTTGATTTGTCTCGTACTATAGAAGATAAGGATGAAAGCAAAAATGTAATTAGACAGGCACTAAATGCATTACCGGAAAAGCAGCGCGTTGCCATAGAATTAGTTTATTTTGGAGGTCTTACGCATATAGAAGCAGCAAAAGAATTGGAAGAGCCTGTAGGAACCATTAAAACGAGGATCCGCTTAGGGGTAATGAAATTAAAAGATAAAATTATGCCATATATTGAGGATTTAAATTAGATGGGGCACGATAAAGAACAATATCAAGATGAATTAACTCTATTCTCTCTAGGCTTATTAAAAGGCTATGAGAGGAGAATGATAGAGGAGCACTTAGGCACTGGGTGCGAAGTATGCCTTAAAGTAATGAGAGAAAACGAACTAGCTCTATCTTCACTGGCATACTCCCTGGACGATAGCCCTCTAGCTCCTGAAATAGAGACCAGAATATTTGACAAAATAGAGGCTCAGGAATCTGCACCTTCTAAAGCTCCAAAGTTTAGCTTTTGGAACAGTATTAAACCTATATGGCTAAACCTCGGAAGCGCTGTAGCTGTGGGTTTATTAGTATTTCTTTTTGCAAACAACATGTCGTTAAGAAATGAGCTGTTTGTGCAGAGACAAGACATAAAGAACTTGCAGACGAGTTTGGGAAAAGATACTGAGGTTATGGATTACATTATGAATCCTAACGTGCAGACTGTAAAGCTAGCAGGAACAATGTCTGAGCTAAACTCTTCCGGGAAACTTCTTTGGGATGAAGATTCGACTAAAGCTTTATTATTAGTATTCAATATACCAACTCTTGAGGAAGGAATGACATATCAAGTATGGTGTATGGAAAAGGGCAGACCTGTTAGCCTGGGCACATTTAAAGTAAATGAAAATGGTGAGGAAATGATGGAAATAAAATCCATGCCTAGACCTTCAAAAGAAATGGAGGTGCTTATTACATTAGAACCTGATGGAGGCATGCCACATCCTACAGGAGCAACTTATTTAGCTGGATCTATATAGAACAAATATTTAGGGAGGGTACTAATTATGACAAAACGGAGTAAAGAGTTAACTAAACTCAATGACCAACTCAATGAGCATATGGATATAATCCTAAAATGCACAATTGAGAACAAGAAATATGGAAAGCTTCTTTTAGCTTCTCCTCCTACATCGAGATATCCATATGTATATCCAAGAGATACTAACTGCGCCACACAGCTAATGAGAAGACTTGCAGGATCCACTAACGATTATGACTGCAGAGAGCAGGCTTTTAAAATAATGGAGTCAATGGCTTATTTTATGAAAGACTGCATTTCCCCCGAAGGAAGCTGGGGACAGCGTTATAACTTAGACGGGGAGGACAAAAGTATTTATAAGCAGGAAGACAACGTAGCGCATGGTATCGCAATAATTTGCAACTATCTTCTTACTGCAAGGTTTTTAAAAAGACAAGTTAAAGATATGGATGATTTTTTTGTCTGTATAAATAAAGCGCTTGATTACAGTTATACAAAACTCTATGAAAAAGAACTTAACCTCTTTTATTCAACAACTTCAATCCATGAATCAGCGATGGAAGAAGGCTACACCTGCTGGGTTAATTTCTCATTCCTTTATGCATACTCTCTGGCAAATGAAGTTGCGGACAAAAAAGACAAAAAAAATATCATTAAGGCTGATTTTCTTAACTTCAGGCATCAGTTTCTATATTCAGTAAGTGAGTTGTTTATTGGTGATAATAGGTATATCAGAAGAACAGATCCTGACGGCACTAGAGATATGAGACCTGATTTTACACTGCTCAGCCCATTTTATTTTGGATTTTTGCATTACAAGACACAGATGGAAAACAGTGTTAATTACATTGAAAAACAGTTGTGGGATCCGGAGCTGGGAATGATAATGCGCTACCTGCCGTTTTACAAAGATTTCTCTACCCATGTACATGCGGGAAATGGTCCATGGCTTCAATACACAGCAGTTCTCGCCCAATTTCATTACTGGAACGGCAATATATCAAGAGGAGATGAATTACTCAAGATGATTGACTCCTATAAAAATGAAAAAGGTGAAATACCTGAACATCTCTCAACATGCCAAAGGTTTGAAGAATTTATGGAGAGGGAATGGAACACTGGTATTGATTTTCAGAAAGAGTTCTACAAACCAATATTATTAGATAATGTAGATTTTGATAAGATTCTAGAAGAAGCAAACAATATGCACAAATCCTACGAAGAAACTGGTAGTCACTGTATAATCAGAGATCATAAGAGATCGGAGGGCGGCTATATTCAGTTTGCTGCCCCTCTAATGTGGTCTCATGCTGAATATGCCAGGGCTCTGCTTCTTAGAGCCGGTGATTGGTGGAAAATACATCGCGAAGAATGAAACTAAAGACCCAAACCCTGCGTATAGGATAATAAGTAGTTACTTAATCTTTAAGGAGACGGGTCTTATGAAAGTCTGCTTTAGTCAAATTTTCACCCTAATTTTATTGATTTTACTCTTTGCTAATCAAAGCTCAATTGCAAACCCATCAAATGACTCAAACCAACTATATGAGAAAATCTTAAACAGTTATGTAAAAGATGGTTTAGTTGACTATTCCAGATTAAAATCAAATCCAAAAAATCTAAATAAATATTTAGATCAAACATCCTCCACTTCCAAACAAACTTTTGATGAGTGGAACAAAAATGAACAGCTAGCATTCTTAATCAACCTCTATAATGCTCAAACTCTTGATCTAGTAGCGAACAATTACCCAGTAAAAAGTATTAAAGATATTGCCAGCGATTCAAGAGGGCCTTGGGAGCAGCCAATTGTAACCCTATTCGGAGATAAGATTACATTAAATGCTCTTGAGCGTGAGGTTATTAGAAAAAACTATCCTGATCCCAGAGTGCATTTTGCGTTAGTATGTGCGGCTCTAGGATGCCCGGCTTTATCAAATACACCATATCAGGCAGCAACACTAGAAAATCAACTAGATCAGCAAACAAAAGCATTTCTCGCAGACTCAGATAAGAACTCTATAGATACTGAGCAGAAGATATTGAAACTTTCACCAATATTCGATTGGTATAAGGAAGATTTTATTGCCAAATCAGGCTCTGTACTTGAGTTTGTTAAGCCTTATTTTGGGAATCAGATAAACAATGAATTTAAGATTGAATATACACATTACGATTGGTCATTAAACGATCAGGCTTCAATTAAAGAATAAACATATATTGTGATATTATAAACCTGCGAAATATAACAGTTTAATAGCCCTAAATAGCCGCCTAGGAGGAATTAAAGTGTTTGGATTGATTAGACAATATACAAAATGGCTTCACACCCAATGGCCAGCAGGTATTGTAGAAAAACTTCCTGAAGTTAAGGGTGACTATTCTACAAATATCTCTGGATTATACATAGTTGGTGATCTTACAGGTATTCCACTACTTAAATTCTCATCAGACTCAGGAGCCCGAGCAGTGGAATCAATTAGGATGGATAAGACTTTCTTAAGTCAGCGCGCTAAGGATAAGAACTCTGAGATACTTGATTTGGTTATCGTGGGAGCAGGAGTTTCTGGAATGGCGGCAGCTCTGGAAGCAAAAAAAGACGACTTACACTTTGAAATATTAGAAGCGACAGAACCTTTTTCAACAATTGTAAACTTTCCTAAGGGAAAGCCCATCTATACATACCCTACAGATATGGTTCCGCTTGGAGATCTCCAATTTACTCAAGAGATTAAAGAACCGCTAGTAGAGGAAATCAAAGCACAAACTCTTGGAAAAGGGATTGTGCCTAAAATGGCACGAGTTGAGAAAATCGAAAAGAAAGGCGACTACTTCGAGATCAGCATTCCCAAGCAAGAGAATTTAAAGGCAAGAAGGGTCATAGTTGGAATCGGGCGCTCTGGAAACTTCAGAAAATTGGGGGTTCCTGGAGAAGATAAAGATAAGGTCTTTAACAGACTGCATGACCCCACTGATTTTGAAGGAAAAGATGTTTTAGTCGTGGGTGGAGGTGACAGCGCTCTTGAAACATCCATTGCAATAGCTAGTGCGGGCGGCTCGGTAACACATTCCTACCGCAAAGAAGACTTTTCAAGACCTAAACCTGATAATGTAGAAGCCATTAATATGCTCATGGCTGACCCCATGGCGGATGTTTCTATTGAAACCCCTTCTTCTGAGCGTGTAACAACTTCCACTGGTGACTTTATGCCCGAGGATCACATGCCCGGAAAAATAAACCTACTTATGAAAAGCCAGGTAAAAGAGATTGAAGACCACGAAGTAACCTTAATCGACAAAGATGGAAACGAGCTCACAATACCAAATGATGCCGTGTTCACGATGATTGGCCGTGAGGCTCCACTAGACTTTTTTAGAAGAAGTAAGGTCAGAGTAAGTGGTGAACTAGGAATAAGTGGTCTTACAGCATTAATAATTTCCCTGATCTTTTTCACTTTCGTTTATAACTGGAAAGCAGGCGGATCATTAACCAAGCTCTTTCAAGCCAATCAGTGGTTCCCCTATAACCTAATTCCTTTCTTTGAAAGTTTAGGCAGCTCGAATCTTGTAAAAACATTAGCTATAACATTAGAAGAACCAGGATTTTATTACTCTCTTCTTTACACTTCAATTGTAATAATCTTTGGTATTCTTAGAATCAGAAGGCGAAAAACCCCTTATATTACTTTACAGACCGTATCACTTACACTGGTTCAGTTAATACCGTTATTCATATTGCCATATTTTGTACTGCCCATTCTTGGCAGTCACGGATTTTTTGACTCTGGTATAGCAAAAACTATTGCCGACTCTCTCTTCCCTGAAGCCAATTATGGTCACGGGCGCGAGTACTGGAGAGCTTTTGGCTTTATATTAGCTTGGCCCCTCTTTATATGGAATGTGTTTAGTGAGCAGCCTCTATGGGGATGGCTCATAATAAGCGTCATTCAAACTTTTGTGATAATACCTCTGATGATCTACTACTGGGGCAAGGGGGCTTACTGTGGGTGGATATGCTCATGCGGGGCCATGGCAGAAACACTTGGAGACACATACCGGCACAAAATGCCGCACGGGGCCAAATGGAACCGAGTAAACATGATAGGGCAAGTGATCCTGGCAATAGCCTTTATTATTCTTATCACCAGAATTATCAGCTGGTCAGTGCCTGATACCGCCATAGGACAAACCCTAAACGGCATATATACCGGATTACTATATGATTGGAAACCTTTTGGCATACAGCTTAATTACAAATGGGTGGTAGATCTCGTTTTCGCCGGCATCATAGGATACGGCCTATACTTTTGGTATAGCGGCAGGGTATGGTGCAGGTTTATGTGTCCGCTTGCCGCACTTATGCACATTTACTCCAGGTTCAGCCGTTTTAGAATCATCCCTAACAAAAAGAAATGTATTTCCTGTAACGTTTGCACATCTATCTGCCACCAGGGTATTGATATAATGAATTTTGCCAATAAGGGGCTTCCTATGAACGATCCTGAATGCGTACGCTGTAGTGCATGTGTACAGTCCTGCCCAACGGGTGTTCTTCAATTTGGTCAGGTAGACAGAAAGACCGGCGAAGTAATAAGTATAGATAAACTTCAGGCTTCACCAGTTATTATGAGGGAATACATATCTAAATAAAGATTCGGCAACATTGAGATAACGCTTATTTCTATAAACTCATTACACGGGCATCAGACGTCCGCAACTTATATATGAAAAATAAGATCCTTGTAATAATCCCTGCATATAATGAAGAAGAGTCTATTGGAAAAGTAATTAATGACATTCCAAAAGACCTAGTAAAAGAGATTGTTGTAGTAAATAACAACTCCACTGACAACACTTCTTCGATAGCACAGACTAAAGGAGCTACCGTTCTCAACGAGACTAAAATGGGCTATGGGCGCGCTTGTCTAAAAGGAATTGAATATGCTACCAATAAAATTGATAATGACCGTCCTGACATCATAGTGTTTTTGGACGGGGACTACTCAGATTATCCTGAAGACATGAGAGAGCTTGTATTACCAGTTATTGAAAATGATCTAGATATGGTTATCGGATCAAGAAATTTAGGGAATGCCGAAGAAGGAGCCTTAATGCCTCAGCAGGTATTTGGAAATTGGCTAGCTACAACTTTAATTAGATTCTTATATGGAATGAGATTTACAGATCTTGGACCATTTAGAGCAATCAAGTTTGATAAACTTTTAGAGTTAAACATGGTTGATAAAACATACGGATGGACTGTTGAAATGCAGGTAAAGGCGGCAAAACAGAAGTTCAAATGTACCGAGATCCCAGTCAATTATCGAAAACGTATTGGAGTCTCTAAAATTACGGGGACCCTGAGTGGAAGTTTTAAAGCTGGTTACAAGATTTTATGGACTATATTTAAATATATTTAAAGCTAAGTTAGTAAACGTAGTTTACGATGCTTCCTATTCGCAGCCAAAAACCAGCAAGACTATTTAGAACAAACCCTCCATCTGTAAAAACTGCAACACTCACTGTACCACCTACTCTGAGCGAATATTTCTCCTCATCTAAATTTGCAATCTTTAGCCTCACGGGAAAACGCTGTGACAAATTAAACCAATTCTCGGGATTTTCGACATCAGGCAAGTCACCGGACGGTGCCCCCTGACCTGCGCTTACTCCCCAATCAGCATTTTCAACTACCGCTTTAAATATTGTCCCCGGGTACATTGAAATTGAAATTTCAGCGCTTTGGCCTTCTCGAATTCTACCGATGCTGTTCTCTCTAAAGTTTGCAACGACCCACCAGCTCTCATCATCAACGAATGTAAGCACTGCATCGCCAATATCAATATAAGAGCCGTTTACAAGTTGCAAATTGGTTATGTAACCGTCACTTGGTGCATAAACAGTTGTCTGAGCAAGATTATATTCAGCATAGTCAAGTTGAGATTGAATATCCCGTATTATCGCAAATTCACCGTCTATTGTGTACTCAAGGGCTTGCTCTGCACTCACAAGTTCAGCTTTAGATTGGCCTAGTAAGGCTTCATTAGATTTTAATTGGTCTCTGGCCGAGTCAAGTTCTAACTGAGCTATATAATTCTTCTCCGCCAGAGGGACCAAAGCGTTATATTGTCTTTGCGCAAAAACCAAATTAGCCTCTGCTTGTTTGACACCTTGCTCTGCAATGACGATCGCGCTCTTAAGTTGATCAACCTCTTGCTGTGTCTGGACCAGGTTTGCCTTTAATTGTTCAACAGTATATTCATATGGTCTTGGATCGAGGCTAAAGAGTTTTTGTCCCTCTTCAATAAATTGGTTGTTCTCAACATAAACACCGATTACTCTGCCCTCAACCTGAGGCGCTACTTGAACAACATAGGTTTGAATATATGCGTCGTCAGTATATGGCGTATATCTATCAAGCAGAGCGTAGTAGAAAATCAAGAGAACAATCAGCGAAATAATGAAAATTATCCAAAATTTCGCTGTGTACTGTATGTTGATAATCTTAGATTTCAGGCTGCTCATAGCTTATTGTGAGATCGCTAAACAATAGAAAGTCTAGTACCAACCCCAAGGTCCACCCATCCAACCCCACATGTTATCCTCCGCAACTTCATTACTTAGTGCGGCATCCTCTACTTCGTCAGCTATTTGTGATTCGGTCAATAGCTTCTCGTAGCGCTGATATGCTTCCTGATCTCCTGTATAAACACACCTGCATTCTGTAGGGTCAGCATACCAGTAGAGTGGTTTGTTATCCTTTACACTAAAGAGAACTTTATGTGGAGTGAGAGTATTTAGGTTTTCAAGTTCAGCCTGCGTGGTAGCAGGAACCATAATAAACCCTGCAGCACTTAAGAGCTGCTCTTGTTTTTGAGTTTTGTTAGATTGAATAGCAGCACAACCTATAACTGGAACCAAAAGAAACAAAACCAGGATTACTTTTAATCTATTCATATTAACACCCTCCGTTATTGTACAAAATTAGAATTTTCAATCCAAGATCATTCACTTAATATGATAACGTATCATTTAAATTAGCGGAATCAAATATCTATTCTATCCCCAATCTTTTTTTATACCATTTAATAGCCGGTCCCAAGGTAAGACCTTGAACTATAATGGAAAAGACTACGACTATATAAGTAAGAACCAATAACACATCTCTAGGAGAATCGTCAGGAAGAGATAGAGCAAGAGCGATTGATACTCCACCTCTAATTCCGGTCCAAGTCATAATGAATCCTTTGATTTTTGGTATTGGTCTAAACAATCTGAGGAATATCAATGGAAACTCAACACTTATATATCTGGCTATAATAATAACGGGTATAACCAAGCTGCAGCCGAGAAAATATGTCTGTTCAAAATTCAGAATCAAAACTTCGAGACCAATCAATACGAATAAAACCGCATTTAAGACTTCATCTATTACTTCCCAGAATTCTCGAACATAATGTCCGTGTTCATGCTTTGTCCCTATGGCGTCGTGCCTGCTCTTAGCCAAAAATAATCCTGAAATAACACTGGTTAAAGGACCTGAGACATCCAGAAGCTCAGCCAGGGTATATCCACCCGAGACAAGCGCTAGTGTTAACAAGATTATAACAATATGATTATCAGAGCCTTTATAAATTATCTGAACGATCATGAAATGAACCACATAACCTAGAACAAGTCCGAGACCTAAACCCCCAAGCGCCTCTCTTAAAAAGAACTCTCCTATTCCCAGAGTGGTCATCGATGTAGTACCCGAAGCTAAACCCAATAAAAGGACAAAAAGGACAACAGCGGCTGCATCATTAAAGAGTGATTCACCGGTTATTATAGTTTCCATGGTATTACCGGCATCAACTCGTTTTAATATTTTTATCACGACAACAGCATCAATTGGAGAGATAATAGCTCCGAAGAGAATGGCATATAGAATAGGGAGATCAACACCAAACTGAGACACAATCCAGTACATTGAAAAGCCTATAAACAAGGATGAGATCACAATCCCAACAGTTGCCAAGTAGGTAATGGTCCAGGCAAATTCTTTCAATTTACCCACATCTATTCTCGAAGCTGCGGCAAATAAGAGAAAGCTCAACATGCCGTTCATAAATAGATGATTGAAATCAGCTGCTATTACGAGATCTGTAGCCCACTCCGTATGGCCAAAACCTATCGATCCAAGCACTAAAAAGACAACAGAGGAAATAAGAGATGCAAGCATTATCCCGATCGTACCGGGAAGCTTTATGTATATCTCGTTTAAATAACTAAAAATAGCTGTAAGAGTTATGACAATTGCGAATACTGTAAAAAGACTCATATATTCAATTAGGAATTAGCTTATTCCTTACCGCCTTATTAAAAGATAAAAAGCATTATATAGAAGCCATATTGTAATGTACAGACAATATTAAGCCTCTTTAGTTTGCAATACAGGTTTCGTATTCAGTGAAGACTGATTAATTTCATCTATCGCCTTAGATATTTGGTTCACGGTATCAAGTAGGCTATCTATACTTGTTGCTACTAATACTGATTGCTCAACATCTTCAGGATTAAAAGAACGCCAGGCCCCAGAATCTCTAAACTTAATCCTATATTCTTCAATTCCCTCAATGATGGATGATATTTCCTCTGAATTGGCATTATCAGTACTAAATTGATTTGATACTTCATCAAATACAGCAGATATTCTTTCGTAAAATGGTTCCATGTTGGCTAAATATAAAGGAAAGACCTCGCTGTCTAAATTATCATATATAGTTCTCTTTAATGTCTCCATGTCTACATAAATTCTCTCAATTGACTCTATTATTTGAACAAATTGCTCAGCGTGAAGATCATCCTGACTAATGATATATTCCGCATCATGAAGAAGCGATGTGCTTGTCGGCAGAGTCGCAGCTAGGGGAACTACGAGCTTTTCTACCTTCTCCGTTTCCTTAATATCTATGATCAAGAGCTTAGATAAAATCTGCCCTGAAATTGCTACCGCTTTTGAGATCTTCTGTTTGAGCATATTAAAAGGGTTATTTGGCCAGAGCAAGATATGAACTATTGCAGCAATAAAAGCCGCGGATATTAAGGCCAAACATCTTGTAAATGCTGTATCAAGATCGACTTGAGGACCAGTGTTGAATAACATGCTATATGGAATAACAAGACCCGCCTGGAGCCCAGCAAAAGAAATGTCTTTACTACTGCTTGCAATATATGCCGCAATGAATGTCCCTAGACTATATAGAGCCAAGAATAGGAGGAAGTGCTGAATTTGAGAAACTAAAATTAAGCTAACAAGGCCAAACAATAATCCTGAGAATATACCTAAAGTTCCATACCGACTTTTCATATATTCCTGACCTAAATTAGGAATTACTCCAAAGAGTATGGCATAAAATGCCACTTGACCGCCACCGGGCAGACCTACAACAAACTCGCCAAAGATTAACAATAGGAAAATTATTACAGTTTTTATTCCAACTATAGAAGTCTCCTTATTAAAACTAAAAAAAGACCTTGCCTTCACTTTTTCTGTTTCATCAATATGAGTAACCCGGTTTTTCATCATTTTTTGATACTCATTTTTGTGAAAAATATTAATAGCTTCAGCAATTCTTTGAATCTTCTGAGAGATGTCATCAAGCACAGGCAGCATTGCTCCAAAGGCAAGCAAGTCTTCATAATATTCGTCTTCCAGACCCTCTGCTTCATGCATGTTCTTATATAGCTCATGGAGTGAAGAGATTGAATCCTGAAGTTCTTTTTCTTGAACATCCACGACATCATTAGTTCCAATAGATTGAGATAGAGTTGAAAAACTTTCAGAAATTAAGGTGAAAATTTGATTTGCCTTTTGCTTTACTTCTTCATTTTGCATAAATGAATGCTCTTTTAATACAAACTCTTCTAAGACCTCGATTTTGATAAAGATTCCCCGGCTAAAAGCAACAATTTTCATGTAAAGATCTATAGGAAAGTCGGGGCTGTGCTCTTCACTCTGCATTCTCTTTATATAGGTCGCTAGACTGCTGAAGGTAGATAATGAAGTTGATACATTGTGGTGGCTTTTCGTATCAGCCAGTGCTTCCCGAGTATAACTACTAAACAGTTCAGAGAAGTCTTCATATACCGTTTTTAATGTGAGCTGAAATGAGCCTCTACTTTTGTGGGGCCAGACAAGCCCATCTATAACCCAGCAAACAACTACTGCTATGAAGAGTTGCAAGATATAGTTCTCTACAGTGCTTGTAGCATCAGAGACCGATATGTATACCGCGGCATAAACTGTCACTGTTGCGGCAATCCCGCTTACAAGGGTGGGTAAAAAGTATGTGTAGATAAAAGTCATACAGAAAAAGATCCAGACTCCGATCAAAAATAGATATAAGACTTTAGAATCAACGAATAGGTATGTAAGAGTAATTGTAACTGCACAGCTAATTATTACTCCAACTAGAGATTGAACCCCCACTTTGAAGGTTTCACCATGAGCTATTATTAATATTAAGAATACAAATAAAGTGGAAAGGTATCCTAGATCAAAATGAAAAATGTTATTTATTAAAATGCATATTATCCCGGCGAGGGTTAACTTTAGAGAGGTCCCTACTCTAAAAGCATCGAAGTGTTCTTTTAATGTAAGCTTATTCATGGGTCAATTGTTTAAGATCCTTTAATTCCGTAAAACTATAATAAAATTAGAGACATTGACAGATACTTCCATAAAATGAGATAATGCAATAATAACACACTTCAGGTTTGGGGGAACAAATGTTTTTTCCAGATACAATGCTTGGCGGCGCTTTACTTCTCTGGTTCATACTTACTGGCTTATCTCTCATAGTCTTAATACATGACCTATATACAAATACACCTACTCAGTGGGTAATGAAGCTAGCCTGGATATTGATTGTGTTATACACCGGACCAGTTGGTCTTGTTATATTCTTCTTATCCTGCAGACAGCCTATTGCAGGCACTCACGATCAGTTTATTGAAGCTCACTGGAAACAGTCGGTGGGTTCCATGATGCACTGCGTAGCCGGGGATGCAACTGGCATTATCCTTGCAGCTATAGTCACATTTAATTTAGGGCTACCAAACGGGCTTGACCTTATTCTTGAATATGTAACTGCATTTATTATGGGTCTGTTAATATTCCAGGCTCTTTTTATGAAATCGATGATGGGTGGCAATTACTTTTTAGCAATCAGAAAAACTCTTTTCTCTGAGACAGTTTCGATGAACATCGTAATGGTGGGAATGATTCCTGTTATGGCTATCCTGAGGGGAACCATCGCTGATGGCGGCGACCCAAAGACTCCAATTTTCTGGGGAATATCATCTGTGGCTACAATGGCTGGAATATTAACGGCTTATCCCATGAACTCATGGCTTGTTGGTAGCGGGCTCAAGCACGGCATGATGTCCGCAGTAACTGACGCGACAAAACCAATGGACATGTCCAAACATAAAGCACCAGATGTATCGACTGCAAAAAAGCTTGGAGTTGTTGCACTTACGATAGCTTGTTTAGCTATCGCTGTCTGGATTACTACATTTTTTATTGAGCTTAAGCTGTGACAGGTCTTATCAGGTCCAGATAGCAAGTAATGCCATAAAACTTAAACCTGCAATAATAGAAAGAAATTTGAGGAGCTCGCTTTCTGCATTTTAACTTCTGCCGTAGGGCCAAAGGTTGGAGCCAAATCACTGGCTGCTATTAAAGATATTCTTCTTGAGGGAAGCGAAAAAGATATCCAAGAGAGGCTTAAAGGAGTCCACAAATATCCTGAGAAAGCTTATTATATAGTTCACACTAGAGATTATCTAAAGAATGAATATGGCCTTAAATTGAACGACCTTGTAAATTCATTTAATGACCCTCTGGAAAGACGAGAATTCTTCGCTTTAAACAAAAACATAAAGGGTCTCGGATTAACTCAGGCAAGTCACTTTCTAAGGAATATCGGCATTAAAGGATAGGCAATCTTAGAGAGAAACGTTGTAAGGTCACTTACGACCTAGGAGTTTTAGATAACCCAAAACCACCAACTACAAAAAAGAAATATCTGGAAGCTGAGGGAAAAATGAAGGATTTTGCGAGCGGGCTAAGTATTGAGATTGAAGAACTAGACATACTGCTCTGGAGCATGAAAACAGGGCACATTCCTAAGTGACAACAATCTATTGATCTTAAATTTCTAACTGTATAAACACCTCTGCATATTTCTCTTTTGTCACTCCATGCCTCTCGTCAAAAACCGCCCTGTACCTGTTAAGCCCAATTATTCCCTCTGTATAGTTTTTATATTCAAGCTGACTTCTGTGAGTTTCAATAGCCATAACCTTTAGATCGATATATTTAGTTATATCCTCAATCCTATCGTAGTTAGAGAACGGGGTCCATACTTCATAACACCAAATTTTCTCTGGAGCGTACTCTTTTTGCTTAGAGAGCAACTGTAATTCTTCTAAAACTAATGTAGCAACTATCTGGTGAGTTGGATGTTTATCAATCTCAGGATGAGGAACATAAATCTCCTGGGGTTTAAATCGCAATATAGTCTCTTTCAAATCATTCTTAAAGTGCTGCTTATTTTTATCAGTCTTAACGTTTTCTATAGTTAAAGGAATCAAAGTTTGGATACCGAGAACTGAAACTGCCTCCCTCGCTTCTTGTCGTCTAACTTCAGCCATCTCCTCACCACTAAGCTCCATTGTAGTAGTGCTACCACTTCCGTCTGTGGCAATAAGAGATATTACATTTATGCCCTCATCGATCAATTTTGCTGCAGTGCCTCCCATCCCTATTTCCAGATCATCTGGGTGAGGAGAAACGACTAAAATAGTTTTACTCATATTGTATTTTTCCTTGACAAATTTAGTCTATTAATCAGTATTACTTTAACTGAAAGAGGAGTTTATGAAATGGAATTTGAACCTGTTATAGGTCTTGAAGTTCACGCTCAGCTAAAGACAAAATCTAAGATATTTGCCCCAGAATCAACGGAGTTTGGCGGAAGCCCTAATAGCCATGTAAGCCCAATTTGTTTAGGATTGCCGGGAGTACTACCTGTATTAAACAAAAAAGTACTACAATATGCCTTTAAGGCTGCAATTGCCCTAAACTGTGAATTACATCCGAGATCACGTTTTGCAAGAAAGAACTATTTCTATCCTGATCTGCCAAAAGGATATCAAATATCTCAGTACGAGGAACCATTCTCAACAGGTGGCTGGGTAGAAATCGGAACTAACGGATCTACCAAAAGAATTAATCTCACTAGGATTCATATGGAAGAAGATGCAGGGAAATTAGTTCATGAGAACCACGGGAATTCAAGTTTTGTTGATCTAAACCGAGCCGGTGTGCCACTTGTCGAAATCGTAAGCGAGCCTGAAATAACCAGCGCAGAAGAAGCTGTGGAGTATATGAAGAAGATCCGCTCTATTCTCAGATATATTGGTGTTTGTGATGGCAACATGGAAGAAGGGAGCTTAAGATGTGATGCGAATGTATCAGTAAGACCCAAAGGCAGTAATAAGCTCGGCACAAAGGCAGAGATAAAAAATGTGAACTCGTTCAGATATGTCCAGAAAGCAATAGAATACGAAATTAAGAGACAAATTATGTCACTTGAGAATGGTGAGGAAATAGTCCAGGAAACAAGACTCTTTGATTCAAATAAAGGTGTAACCTTTTCTATGAGATCTAAGGAAGAAGCTCATGACTACAGGTATTTCCCAGACCCTGACCTTCTGCCGGTTGTTATGGAAAAAGAACAAATTGAGGAGATTAGAAATTCACTTCCCGAACTTCCGGACAAGAAATTAGCTAGATTTAAAGAAGAATATAACCTTCCTGATTATGATGCCGGAGTGCTTACTTCTACTATAGAAATAGCTGATTACTTTGAAAGTTGCTTAAAAACATATAATAATCCAAAGATAGTTAGCAACTGGATTATGACAGAAGTACTTAGAGAGTTAAAAGACGGAGATGATATAGATTCATTCCCAATTAGACCGGACAAACTCGGGGAACTTTTAAATTTAATAGAGAATGGAACGATTAGCGGGAAGATAGCAAAAGAAGTATTTGAAGATATGCTGTCAAGTGGAAAAACTGCCGAAGAGATAGTAAAAGAAAAAGGAATGACTCAAATATCGGATCAATCTGAACTAGAAAACATTGTGTCTAAAATTCTTGCAGACAATCCTGATGCAATTGCGAAATACAAAGCCGGGGATCAAAAATTAATGGGCTTTTTTGTAGGTCAGGTTATGAAACAAACCCAGGGAAAAGCTAATCCAAAAGTTGTAAATGAAATTCTACGAAAAGGACTTTTAGATTAAATATCAATCAATATCAGGCAAGTTCATTCAATCTAGATGTGTAAATTGTAACGGGTACCTTACAGCACTTTGACAGAAGTAAAAATAGAATGTATTTTCTCTTCGCAATTTATGAAAAAAGCACTGCTTGTCATAGAAGATGGAACGGTTTTTGAAGGCTCAGGTTTTGGAGCAAACGGCGAAGTATTTGGTGAAGTAGTTTTTAACACCTCCATGTCTGGCTATCAGGAAATCCTAACAGACCCCTCTTACAACGGTCAGATAGTTACTATGACTTACCCTGAGATAGGTAATTACGGAGTAAATGAAGAGGATGTTGAATCTAGAAAACCATTCCTTAAAGGTTTTGTAGTGAAAGAATATTGGAGAACACCAAGTAATTGGCGCTCTCAAGGTGATTTAGAGTCTTATTTGGCTAATTACGGTATCGTCGGTATTGAAGGAATTGATACAAGAGCCCTAACAAAGCTAATTAGATCAAAAGGTGCTCAAAAAGCAGTTATTTCTACCGTAGATTTAGATCCTAAGAGCTTACTCAAGAAAGTCCACTCTTCTGAAGGTATTGTAGGAATAGACCTTGTCACTGAAGTAAGCTGCGAAGAGCCTTACAGCTGGAACGAGGGGACGCATAGTTGGCGCCCGCTTGATGAAGATGGTTCTCAGACCAGAGAAACATTTAAAGTCGTCGCCTATGACTTTGGACTAAAACAAAACATTCTACGAAAACTTAAAGATCACGGATGCGAAGTCACCGTTGTTCCATCCAGAACTCCTCCAAACGAAGTGCTTTCGCTTGACCCAGACGGAATATTTCTTTCAAACGGTCCCGGTGATCCAGCCGCAGTTTCTTATGCAGTTGAGAGTGTAAGAACGTTAATAGGGAAAAAGCCTATATTTGGGATATGCCTAGGTCACCAAATATTAAGCCTTGCTCTTGGAGCAGAGACTTATAAGTTAAAGTTTGGCCATAGGGGTGCTAATCAGCCGGTAAAAAATCTTGCATCTGGAAAAGTTGAAATCACATCTCAGAACCATGGGTTTGCGGTAGACGGGGAAACTTTAGGTAATGATATTGAGGTTACACATGTCAATTTAAATGACAACACTATAGAGGGGATAAAGCATAAGAAATATCCTGCCTTTTCAGTTCAATATCATCCTGAGGCATCACCTGGACCACATGACGCTTCATATCTTTTCCAAGATTTTGTGAATTTGATGAAAAGCAGTTATTAAGAAGAGTGATTATGCGGCTCTTTTTTCGAGAACATCCTGAGCAAGTTTTTCAGCTTTATCTATTCCTTCAACAGACTCTCCAGAGATAAGGTCGTAAGCTTCCTGCCCAATTTCTAAAGTTATATCAAAATTCTTTCTATTATTACTCTCATACTCTGCAAGAGGAGATATAACATTATCAAGAAATCTATAAAAGGCATCCATCGTTCTTCTTCGAACCCTTCCATAGCCCTTTACCACCTGAGCACTTTTAGCAAGCAGGCAAGCCAGTTTGTAATCATATGAAGCATATTTGTTAATCGATTCGATATACCTTTTTATTAATTTGTATTCTTTTTTATATCTAAAAGAGTGAGGTCTCAGAAATTTTATCTTTGTTAGCATCCAAAGTCTGAGATAGCCACTGAAAGAGTTTGTGACCGGAGTCTGACCCATTGTTAAAGGTTTCTTTCTCCGCCATATTTTTTTAAAGAGTCTAGTCTGGGTGAAACTCAAAACAGGAGAAACTAATACATTTGGCAAAAGCCCGTAGATCTCCTCGGCATCCGGTTTCAAGTAATCCACTACATGAAATACCTGATCATCCTTTAATCTCATTTCCTCTCTAATTCTCTTAAACCTATCTGACTTGATTTTAAGCTCAGCAACCCTGATCCCATCTTCAAAACTCATCAAGAGTGCGAGATTTTTCGCAAATAGCTCAGTGAGTATATAGTTTGTTCCTCTCGTATTGGAGTCTATTATCTTAATGGAATTTACTTCTCCTAAATATTTGTCAGCATAGTTCATATCTTGGTAATCAATTAGTCTATATACTGACTCAGCAAGGATTTCTCTAAGATTTTCAGGATATTCGGACTCAATATTTGAAATTCTAGCAATATACTCTTCCTTTTCTTTATCTTCTAATTTATCTGCTCTCTCACTAACAAAACTACTCCACTTAGCTAAGGACCCTGCATTTACATCATCACCAATTTGAGCGTACTCCCAGCCTACTTCAAAAGCTTTCAAACTAGCATTAACCGCAACTCCGACCATTTCAATTGATCGTATAAAGGACTGTTTATCGATTGGAACCGCCCCAGACGCGCTAAGTGCACCCAGTAAGATTGCATTTACAGCCAGCTCATCCATGTCGTTTTGTTTAGAAAGCTCTAACGCATTTAGTTCTATGAACTTGGAAGAAAAACCCTCAGCTAGCTTTCTTAGATTTTCATCGGAATAAATACCACTCCCAATAGGCATTTTTTCTAGTGTTGAATATACCCTGTGGGAACTGGCAATAATTGTAGTTTTATCTGAGCCGTAACCAAGCTCCAGAGCCCTGCCTAACTCTAAGAACTCCTGAGCAAGAATAATATCGACTTCTCCAGGTACAGGAAATTGGGCAAAGATTATTGATTTGTCCTCTGATTCCGGCTTTGGGTGAGCCTCAAGGTAATAGACCGTTGATCCGCCGCGCTGTGAGAGCCCTGGGAGACTTATTCCCTGAGCGTCAAAATCTTCAAGGAAAAATGCCTGAACCACCCATTCAGTTAAAACCCCGCCCCCCTGACCACCTACAGCAGGGATTAATATCTTTATTAAATCACTTTTTTTCTGCATTTATTTTATCGTGTTACTAAAAAATATAGTACAACAAATTTTCGTACGGTAAAAGTTTCCTTGGTAAGCTCGCTCTAAGTTATATCATTTATATTTGGAGACTATAATCTTAGCTATCCAATCATTAAAGCTTGATCACACACTATTTATCAAGAAATTTTCAACCAAACGATATTGATTTAGCCCATCCACCCATTCTTGGAAATCATATGAAGCAAAGATCGGTTTATCTTAGCTCCTAAGCGATCAAACATTGAAGGGTTGTCTATAATCTCCACTTTATAAAAAGATGGACAGAGCACGGCCGCATGGGCTATTTCTCCACATAAGCCGCAACCGACACAAGAGTGCTCGATATGGGCAACAGGATCTTCTCTGAGTATCGTAGGACTTTCCTTTAAAGTTAGAGAAGGACATCCATTGTAGCGCATGCAGGAATGATCCCCTGTGCAAACCTCAGGATCTACTCCCAGTTTTTGCTGCTTAACACGCTTTCCGACCTTTATTTTTTCCCTAATTTGGCCTCTTTCTCGTCTGGTCTTTTCTAACTGGCATTCTCCTCTCGAAATAATTACTTTAAGCCCCTCATCCTCTTCATAGGCTTGTCTTAGCACATCTAAAGACTCAGTTAAATCATAGGGGTCCACCGCTTTTATCCATTTTACTCCAGTCCCCTTAAGCGCCTTCTCGATATCCATCCCTACCCCTTCCTGTCTCATATTCTGACCTGACGCAGGGTTTTCATGATGTCCTGTCATAGAGGTCCAAAAATTCTCAAGAATAATTAAGATCGCACTTTGATTGTTGTACACTGCGTTGGCAATACTAGTGGTAAGACCACTATGCCAAAAAGTACCGTCTCCCATAAAAGATATAACACGCTTATTGGCCATTCGTGAAAGTGCGGCTGCCGACGCAAGACCAATACCCATTCCTGTTATTGAATTACTTAAATCAAAAGGCGGAAGCCCGCTCATTGAGTAGCAACCTATATCAGAAGCATAATAAGATCTGCCGTAATCCTCTTCTAAAATTTTGATTGCAGTAAATATGGGTCTTTCAGGACATCCCGTACAAAAAACGGGGTTTCTCTTGGCAATTGGTTGCTTTAGATAAGTTGACGCTTTTTTCTTATGTTTTTCAGTGTATTCGCTTTTTTCTTTAATACGCGCTTTTTCATAATCAGATAAAGTATTTTTTAAGAGAAAGCTGCCTACGCCTTTTGCTATATGATCAGGGGTATATTCTCCAGCCATAGGGAGAATATCCTTTCCAAATATATCGAGGCTCAACTTAGCTCTCTGCACAATAGAGCGTATCTGCTCTTCAATCAGATTCGGCATTCCCTCTTCCACTATCAAAACAGCCTTCTTATCCCTCAAGAAAAGAATTATTTCTTCAGCAACTAAGGGGTAAGTAACATTGAGGTTTAATATAGGAAGTCTCGCCTCTCCATATAAATTTGCCTCACCCAAGTTGTAGAGACATCTCAGAAGAGAATTATAAATCATTCCATGTGTTATTATTCCAATTGATTTCTCTTCCCCATCAAAGAACTCGTTGAGCTTTTTGTCTAGAATAAATTTCTGCGCCGCGGGTATGCGCTCATTATACTTATGTTTTTCATGTTCAAATGTAACAGGCGGGAGAGGAATAGTATCTGGGTTTGTTGGCAGATCATTGAGCTTATTCAACATGCTAATCTTGGCTTCCTGGTTATCGCTACATTTTATTTTATTCATGATATGCGCAACTCTGGTAGACAACAAGAACATAACGGGCATGTTAGAGTATTCTGAGAGTTCAAACCCAGCCTCAACCATCTTAGCTACATGATCTAAATCGCCCCTAGGGTCTATCACTGCCATCGTTGACTTAAGTGCGAAGGGAAGAGCCCTTTCTGCAACACAGGTGCTGTCACAACCATAATCCTCTCCTACTATGATCATTGCCCCTCCGGTAACACCGGATGAGGAAATATGAGATAATGCGTCGGAAGCTACATTAGTACCTACTATTTTCCAATTCACGGAACCCCTTATTGGATAGCTTATAGAGGCGGAGAGAAGAGACGCCGCAGAGGCTTCATTCCCCGAACAGTCAAAATATATGCCTTTTGGCTTTAAAACTGTTTCGTAAGAATCTGAAATTGCATCTATTAAGCTTGCGGTGGGTGATCCGGGATATCCGCCTAAATAAGACACACCGGATTGAAGGAATGCTTTTAATATAACAAGAGGTGTATCTCCGTATAGTGTCTCACCTTTGCCGAAATTTAACTGATCCAGTAGCTCTTTTGAATAACCCATGAATTCTCCCTTTGGGACACCTATCCGTATCAAAAACTTGATAGATAATTTACCAGATATGGGTTCCGTATTCCAGAAATATTATTATTGACAGCAATTTAGGAACTACTTATCAAGGGTAGCCGGGGTCTCTCTAATAACATAATAATATTCTCTTAAAGCTTCTTCTTGTTTGTAAGCAGCTAGGTGGACAGGACGTTTGAGTTTAACTCCTTCTTTAGCTCAGCCACATATTGATCCGCAAGTCTTGTGGGCTCTGGAATCCTGTATCCCCTGTAACAAGTCAATGCAATATCTACCGAAGTTGATAGATCAATTTTATGACCTATAGAAACAAACACAGGTTTGGTTCTTTTCTTGGTTTTTAACACAACGCCGATTTGCTCATTATTCTTAGAAAATAGTGACTGATAAGAACCCGCAATATCCTCGGGTTCCTGATGAGTTCCGTAGAGTCTTGATTTTCCAATACCCATAGTTGGAATATCGAGCAATACACCGACATAGCAGGCTATTCCAAACCCTCTTGGATGTGCAATCCCCTGACCGTCAAAAATGAGTACATCGGGTTTTTCTTTGAGTTTCTTATATGTCTTCATTATTGCGGGTCCTTCTCTGAAAGCTAGTAATCCGGGTATGTAAGGGAAATTCTCATCAACCACTTCCCATACACGTTCAATTTCTACTAGATCAGGATAGCTAAAGACAATTATTCCGCATACAAGTTTATTTTGATCCTTGAGTATAGCCAGATCAGCCCCAGCGACTGTTTTAATAGAACCAAATCCATTTTTAGATATAACTTTATCTCTAAGTTCATTTTGAATAGCGACAGCTTCACTATATTCAGGTGGATCTGACTCGTATAATTTTTTTAATCTATCTTCATCTACTAAAGACATATTATTCTCCGCTATTTAAACTTGAGATGAATTATACACTATGTCATTTTATCGCTGACATGATTGAAATATTTGTCCAGACCAAGAAAATTCGGTAGAATCAAGCGACAAATAAAAGTTTTCTAATGTGGCAACTATGAAACTAAAAATGGCTTTTGTAATGGATCCGGTAGAGACAATAAATACCGAGAAAGACACAACTTTTGTGATCATGCTTGAAGCTCAAGCTAGAGGGCATGAAATTTGGTATTTAGAACTAAAGGACCTTTTCGTCAAAGAGGATAAGGCTTTTTGTAATGCGACCCAAATCACACTCGAAAGAAGTGAATCCTTTTACAAACTAGGCGAAGCAAAAACTATTCCTCTTAAGAGTTTTGACGCTGTATGGATGAGAAAAGACCCTCCGGTCAATAATGATTTCCTATACGCTACATATATTCTCAGCCTAATTGATGAGAGCAAAACCAAAGTCTTGAACAATCCAACGGGTATTAGGGAATCCAATGAAAAACTTTATTCTCTATTTTTCCCTGAAATTATTCCACAAAGTATAGTGACCAAAAACATATCACAGCTACAAGAATTTCTAGTTGAAGCAGGTGGAGAAATGGTAGTAAAGCCACTTGACGGTCATGGAGGAGAAGGAATCTTTTATGTTCGTGAAGGTGATAGAAACGCAAATGTAATTCTAGAGGCAATTACAAAATTTGGAACAGAATATGTAATAGGTCAGAAATTTATAGAGAAAGTATCAGAGGGCGACAAGCGGATAATAGTTTTAAACGGAGACCCTCTGGGTGCAGTGCTCAGAGTACCTAAGCCCGGTGGAGAATTCAGATCCAATTTTCACTCAGGGGGGAGCCCAGCTCAATCAGATCTCACGGAAAGGGACTTGGAAATTTGTGAAACAATTGCTCCCCGATTAAGGAAAGATGGCTTATACTTTGTCGGGATTGATGTTATTGGCGGTTATGTCACCGAAATTAACACAACAAGCCCCACAGGCATTCAGGAAATAAACGTATTAAACAGTGTAAAGTTAGAAACTCAGGTCATTGAGTTCGCAGAAGAGCTGTGCGGTTCTTAATTTGAAGGAGCAAATATGAAAATATCCAAAGACGATGTAATTAAAGTGGCGGAACTTGCCAGACTTGAATTTAAAGAAGAAGAGACTCAACTATTTACAGAGCAATTAGGCAATATATTAGAATATATAGAAAAGTTAAATGAACTAGATACGGAGAACGTCGAGCCGACCTCTCATGTGCTGGATATGTCGACCCCACTTAGAGATGACAAAGTGGTTAAGTGGTTGAGCATAGAAGAAGTACTTCAAAATGCTCCTGAGAGCGAAGATGATTTCTTTGTTGTACCTCAAGTGATTGAAGACTAAGGAGACACAGTTATATGGAATTGCCGTTTTTAACAATTAAACAAGCATCCACTCTTATAAAGCAGAAAGAATTATCACCTTTGGAGCTGACTAAATCTATATTGGAAAGAATCCAAGAAAAAGATGAGAAGCTTAATACATATATTACTGTACTTTCAGAAAAAGCACTTGAGTCTGCCAAGAAAGCTGAAGAAGAAATCTCATCCGGAAATTATTTAGGACCTCTTCACGGAATTCCCCTTGGATTAAAAGATATTTTTGTCACAAAAGATATAACCACAACATGTGGATCTAAGATGCTTGAGAACTTTATCCCACCATATGATGCCACTGTAACTCAGAAACTTTTGGATTCCGGTGCTGTTATCCTAGGCAAAAACAACATGGATGAATTTGCGATGGGATCATCTACAGAAACTTCCTACTTCGGCCCCACAGCAAATCCCTGGGACCTAGAAAGGGTACCTGGAGGGTCGAGCGGCGGCTCTGCATCCGCAACCGCAGCATCACTTTGCCTTGGGTCAGTAGGCACTGACACCGGAGGATCGATTAGACAACCCGCAGCTCTTTGCGGAGTTGTGGGAATGAAGCCGACATATGGACGGGTAAGCAGGTTCGGTATGATAGCATTTGCTTCGTCACTGGATCAGGCGGGACCACTTACTAACACTGTTGAAGATACTGCCATAATTCTAAATGCTATTTCAGGAGCAGATCCAAAGGACTCTACATGCCTGGATATTCCTGTTCCTGACTATACCCAAAGTCTTAAAAGTGACCTTAAAGGATTAAAAATCGGTATTCCAAAAGAGTATTTTGTTGATGGAATGGATAAAGATGTTGAAAATGCATCTAAAAAAGCTATATCCGAAATGGAAAACCTGGGTGCCGAGATTTTAGAAATATCACTTCCGCATACCCAGTACGCTGTTTTGACTTACTATATAATCGCACCATCTGAGGCTAGCTCAAATCTTGCAAGATACGACGGCGTCAAATATGGATTCCGCGCCGAAGGTGCCCAAACTTTAAGAGATATGTATTTTAAAACCAGAGCTCAGGGTTTTGGGGATGAAGTAAAGAGGAGAATTATGCTCGGCACATATGCACTCTCCTCTGGATACTATGATGCTTATTATTTAAAAGCTCAAAAAGTAAGAACTCTTATAAAAAATGACTTTGATGAGGCTTTTAAAAATGTCGACGCTATTGTAGCCCCAACGACACCCGAGGTTGCATTTAAAATTGGAGAAAAAACTCAAGATCCAATTAAAATGTATTTATCTGATGTTCTTACCATACCTTGCAATATTGCAGGGCTGCCAGGTATCTCAATTCCATGTGGATACTCATCCAATGGACTGCCAATAGGAATTCAGGTGCTTGGGAAACCATTTGATGAAGAGACGGTGATTCATGTAGCTCACGCATATGAGAACAATACTAATTGGGCAAAGAAAAGACCTGAAGTATAAATTGGGCATTGATCTATTGTATTAAAGCAAAGCTATCTATAAACTTTAGAGTGGAGATAAGCCATGACCGAAAAACAAAAAAAATGTATGCTGTGTGGAAAGCCTTCTGGAGAATCTATTTGTGAATCCTGCAAGTCGAATGTCCGCGGAGAGGCAGCTCAAAAAAAACAAAAGATAGAGAAACAGGTCAAGTCAAAGTCTGAGGCAGAGATAGATAAGATTGTAAAAAAGCAGATGGATGATTAATGGTCACGGATTCTATATTAAAGAAATTTTATTCCCAAATTTGAAGCGCCTTCTTGTAAATCTTACTCTTTGAAACCCCACTATCTGCAACAACCTGTTTAACAGCATCTTTTAAACTATGACCCTCTTTCTTTAAATAGTGCAGCAACTCATCAATCGTTTCAGAATCAAAATCAGGCTTATCTTGAGAATTACCTTCCACTACTAAAACGAACTCTCCCTTTAAGCTATCTCTAGAATCAAGATTAGTAAGAATATCAGAAAGTAAGCCTCTTAATGTTTCCTCATACATCTTTGTGATTTCCCGACTTATAGACGCATTTCTGTCTCCAAGGACCTCAATCATCACAGTTATCGTTTTGATAACTCTTTTAGGTGACTCATAAAAAATAAGGGTTTCGGGATAATCCTTTATTCTTTCCAGATATTCGATTAACCGCTTATTTTGTTTAGGAGGAAATCCTAGAAATGTAAAACTGGAGGTTGGAAGCCCTGAGATACTTAATGCCGCTATGGATGCAGAAGCTCCAGGAACTGACAAAACCGGAATTCCATTTTCAGAAGCAAGTTTTACAATACGATATCCCGGATCTGAAACTCCTGGCGTACCCGCGTCCGTAATTAGAGCAATACTCTTCCCTTCTTGAAGTAAAGAGAGCAGTTCTTCAGCTTTTTCAATTTCATTGTGCTCATGATAGCTTGTAAGCGGTTTTTGGATCTGATAGCGAGAAAGCAAATTCTTTGAAGTCCTAGTATCCTCACAAGCAATCAGATCAACTTCTTTTAAAATATCGATAGCCCTCAGAGTGATATCCTCAAGGTTACCAATAGGAGTTGAAACAATATAGAGCGTTGAACTCATAGAATTAAAATGCCCTTGATTAACAAGGACTTATATTATTTTATTCTTAGTAAAACCTTTTTAGACTAATCTTTGTTACACTTTTGACTTACTTCATCATTAATACATTTATCCTTCCCTCTTCCACCGTCAATACTATCAGTACCTATGCCACCATCGAGAAAGTCCTCCCCACCATTACCAGCTAGATAGTCATTACCATCACCACCATAAATAACATCATCATTCTTTCCACCCTCTATATTATCATCGCCTTCCCCTCCATGAATTATATCCTTACCATGACCTCCATTTATGATATCGTTGCCATCGCCGCCGCAAATAGTATCCGGGCCATCCATACCTCTTATAGTATCATTCCCCCCTAGGCCAACAATAACGTCACCACCCATTGATCCTGTAAGAACATCATCACCATCAGTACCTACAATTGTTGCAACCTTGCCGTCACAGGTTGGTGGAGGGGGTGCTTGTTCTGCCGCTTTCTCATCCGTGGGCTGTGCTGAAACAAAGTTAAAACCTATTAAAACCAACACTAAAACCATTAATCCTCTTAGAATATTGTTTTTCATATCAATCCTCCCTATCTGTCTTATTAACAATCTTAATTAAACTACTTCAAGGAAAAAAAGTCAAGTAAAAACGACTAGATATGAAGTTTTTCAGTGTAATTTGAAATCTTTTCCCTATATTTTCATCTAATAGATATTAAGACTTAAAAAAACCGGAGGATATTATCATGATTAAGCACATATTAGTTTTATCATTAATTGCCCTTTCACCCTATTTAGCCCTAGCTGACTCACCTTTCCCAGTATGTAAAGACAATCCTAACGGTGTAGTTAAGGATTATTTCGAGAGTGGAGCATTAAAAACAGAGG
>Ga0209633_10000445_pt1 | contig 48398 bp, 44 predicted proteins | sample Cruoilmetagenom1_FD_187290 | JGI IMG/M metagenome (GOLD analysis project Ga0209633, IMG submission 187290) | Oil polluted marine microbial communities from Coal Oil Point, Santa Barbara, California, USA - Sample 1 (SPAdes) (version 2) | ecosystem: Environmental > Aquatic > Marine > Oil seeps ... | reverse complement strand
TAATTTTATTATTCTGCTTCTATTTACTGCTTATTAAGTTCCTTCTTTCTCTTTAAGGAAGAATTAATATTGATATCAATGACAAGAAACGTCAAGAATTACTGATTTTAAAAGTATGTTATTAGTTTTGGTTCGGGTTAGTTGATACACTTCGAACTCCGGATTCATATAATTTACTAGCTGATTTTACAAATTCAGTACAGGAATTTCTCAATTATTGACAATTTTATACTTCAACTATCCAGATACAGCAGTGGGTTATTCAGACGTTCAAAATATGAAGAAAGAAGGCTTATATTAAAACAGGACTTCTGAACATTACTTGGGATGGCGTAAGTTACTGTTATGATTACCTAGAACCGTTCAATCTACTAGTAGAAGGGAATGAGAGTAAGGTATGGGGTCCCTGACCGAACGTATTCCAAACAAGAATAATCAATATACAAAGAGACTCAGTAATTAATAATGTTAAACTGATTTTTCAGCAATTTAATAACCATTAGCACTTCAATTTAATCTAAATAACTCTTAATACGCCAAATCTCTTTTGCATATTCTGATATTGTACGGTCACTTGAGAACTTACCGATACGAGCAACGTTCAATATCGCTTTTTTTGTCCACTCAGACTTATCGGTAAATTCATATTCGATTTTTTCCTGAGTTTCAGCATATGATCCAAAATCGGCAATGTGAAAATAAACGTCCCCGTTAAGCAATAGTGATTCGTATATCCAGTTGAACAACCCGGGCTCTTCCTGACAGAAAGCGTCTGATTTAAAAGAATCCATGACCCTTTTTATATCATTACTTTGCTCATACAAACGATAGGGCTCATAGCTTTTGGTCTCATTGAGCTGCTTTATTTCTTCGGTTTTTAATCCAAAAATAAAGATGTTCTCTTCTCCCACTTCCTCCATAATTTCTATGTTAGCACCGTCCATTGTTCCTATTGTAAGTGCGCCGTTGAGCGCGAACTTCATATTGCTTGTCCCCGAGGCCTCTTTACCTGCCGTTGAGATATGCTCACTTACATCGGCTGCCGGAATGATTTTTGCCGCCAGAGACACTTTATAATCCGGAATGAAAACGACCTTAATCTGATCATTTACTCTGGAGTCATTATTGATTAAGTCTGCTACATTATTTATAAGTTTGATTATATTCTTAGCCGCCCAATAGCCTGGCGCGGCCTTCCCTGCAAATATGTATGTTCTTGGGACTTTAAGTATCCGTTTGTCTTCAACTATGCGGTGGTACTGATAAATAATATGCATTATATTAAGAAGCTGCCGCTTGTATTCATGAATCCGTTTAATCTGTATGTCAAAAAGTGATTCTGGATTAACTGTTGTATGAGTTATATCGAAGATAAATTTAGATAGTTTTTCCTTATTATTCTTTTTAATTTGTTGAAACTCTTGCACGAACTCATCGTTCTGTGAATATTCTTCCAGTGACCTAAGCTTATAAAGATCAGTTATCCACGAGTCCCCAACTGTATGAGTAATGAGACTAGCTAATTTGGGATTTGCGTTTAAGAGCCATCTCCTCTGAGTGATTCCATTGGTTTTATTGTTGAATTTTTGAGGTGCAAACTCGTAGAAATCCGGGACGAGATCGGTTGTTATCAGCTTTGAATGAAGAGTAGCAACGCCATTTACTGAATGGCTGCCTACTATAGAAAGGTTAGCCATTCTGATTTGTTTAGTGTGTCCCTCTTCTATTATTGACATTCTACTTATGCGTTCCATATCGTTTGGCCATTTTGAACTAACTTTATTAAGAAATCGCTTATTGATGTCATAAATAATTTGGAGATGCCTCGGCAGAATACGCTCGAATAGAGAGAGAGGCCATTTCTCCATGGCTTCGGGGAGCAATGTATGATTTGTGTAGCCAAATGTTGAATTAGTTATATTCCAAGCTTTGTTCCAGGATAAACCATTTTCATCAACCAATATTCTCATTAACTCTACAATAGCAAGGGCTGGATGCGTATCGTTTAACTGTATGGATACTTTCGAAGCAAACTTTCCAAAGCTTTTATACCTTTTAATAAATCGTCGTACAATATCACGCACTGCACATGAGACCAAGAAGTACTCCTGAATAACACGGAGTTCCTTTCCTTGTTCGACAGTATCCGATGGATATAAAACCTTTGACACGACTTCTGATTTCATTTTTTGTTCTACTGCCTTTAAGTAATCTCCGGTGTTAAAAATGTTCATGTCAAATTCATTTGATGCCCTAGCTGAGTAAAGCCTCAGATAATTGACCGTTTTAGCCCCGTAACCGACTATAGGCATATCATACGGAACACCATATAAGAATTTCCAATCTTTCCAGAATGGCTTGTAATTACCATTAACATCTTTTTCAATCTCCACTCTTCCATAAAGCGGAACAATACAAACTTCATGGGTTTTTTCTATAAGCCATGGGGATTCCTCTCTTAACCAATGATCTGGCTGCTCTACCTGATAACCATTCACTATTTTCTGTTTGAATATCCCAAATTCGTAATTGATTCCATAGCCGAATCCGGGCATTCCTAATGTAGCTAAGGAATCTAGAAAGCAGGCAGCGAGTCTCCCTAGTCCCCCGTTCCCAAGAGCCGCATCAGATTCGGTTTCAATAATATCAGATAGCGATACGCCGATTTTTTTTAGTGCATCCTCGCAAAGATCATATATTCCAAGATTGATTAAGTTATTTGACAGCGATCTCCCAATAAGATATTCAAATGATAGATAGTACATTCTTTTCGCATCATGTCTCTGATAACGCTCCTTAGTCTCAAACATTCTGTCTATTATTGTTTCACGTACTGAAAGTCCTAGAGAATAGTAAATATCCTCCAAGGAGGCATCGGAGATTTTTTTGCCCATAGAATATTTCAAATGTTGGACTATTTTCTCGCTTAAAGATGCGGCCTCGCGTGAAAAGTTTACATTAGTCTTAATCATCACCTTATCCTTGTCTCAGCTATAAAGAATAACTAGAAATTAGATTTTTAGAAAAATTCTAAACTAGAACTTTGGGAATAAGCATATTTATCATGTCTTTTAGATATATGTCCATGCTACATAGATTTTTATCTTTACAGTGTATAATAGGAATCAGAATATCATTAAATTATTCTATTACCACACCCTAATGACAATTAATGAAAACGCCATGAACCATTCAACATTTTTAACTGATTACGATATATATTTATTCAAGCAGGGTAGCAATACCAATCTGTATGATAAATTAGGCTCACATGTATTAGAATTTGAGGGTTTAAAGGGAACGCATTTCGCTGTATGGGCACCTAACGCCGAATTTGTATCGGTCATAGGGGATTTTAACGATTGGGACGAGGGGGGGCACCCGCTTCATGTCAGATGGGATGAATCTGGAATATGGGAGGGTTTTATACCCCATCTCGGAGATGGAACCATCTATAAATATAATATTGTATCTAAGGTAAACAATTACAAAGTACACAAAGGAGATCCTTTTGCTTTTTATTGGGAAACTCCCCCAAAAACGGCCTCTATAGTTCGGGATTTAAGTTATAAGTGGAATGATGAGGACTGGTTTGGGAAAAGAGAGAAGCGTAATTCTTTAAGCTCTCCAATATCAATTTATGAAATCCATATAGGGTCTTGGAAAAGGGTCTCCGGTGAAGGGAATAGATCATTAAATTATAGAGAACTAGCTGTTGAGCTCACCCAATATTTAAAGGAGACAGGATTTACGCATGTGGAATTCATGCCCGTTATGGAGCATCCATTTTACGGATCATGGGGTTACCAAACTACTGGATACTTCGCTCCGACCAGCAGATACGGCACGCCTGAGGATTTTATGTATCTGGTTGACTATTTACATCAGAATGACATAGGCGTTATTCTAGACTGGGTACCATCCCATTTTCCCGGAGACGAGCACGGTCTTGTTTTCTTTGACGGTACTCACCTGTTTGAGCATTCAGATCCTCGAAAAGGTTTTCACCCCGACTGGGATAGTTATATCTTCAATTACGGCAGAAACGAAGTTAAATCCTTTTTAATGAGTAGTGCACTATTTTGGTTAGATAAATACCATGTAGACGCTATAAGAGTGGATGCTGTTGCCTCTATGATATATCTTGATTACAGCAGAAAAGATGGGGAGTGGATTCCAAATGAATACGGCGGAAACGAGAACACAGAAGCAATAAATTTGCTGAAGGAATTAAACGAATCTATTTATATTAAACATCCCGGAGTTCAGACAATCGCCGAGGAATCTACAGCATGGCCTATGGTGACTAAGCCTACAGATGTCGGGGGGCTAGGATTTGGAATGAAATGGAATATGGGATGGATGCACGATACTCTGGAATACTTTTCTAAAGATCCGATCCACAGGAAGTATCACCATGGTACGCTTACTTTTAGTATGATATACGCTTTTGACGAAAACTTTGTTTTATCTCTTTCACATGATGAGGTCGTATATGGGAAAGGCTCACTAATCAACAAAATGCCCGGTGACGGATGGCAAAAAGCGGCCAATCTCAGAGCTCTTTACGGTTATATGTTTGGGCATCCTGGGAAAAAATTATTGTTTATGGGAGGAGAAATCGGGCAGTGGGAGGAATGGGACCACGAGAAAAGCCTGGACTGGCATATCCTAGAAAACCCGTTAAATAGTGGTATTAAAAAATGGATGAGTGACCTTAACAGATTTTATAAAGATGAGCCCGCATTATATGAAATCGATTTTTCCCCTGAAGGCTTTGAATGGAAAAATATTGACGATAATGGGAGCAGCACGATAAGTTTTATGAGAAAGGCAACTAAAAATTCTGATTTAATATTAGTAGCTTGTAATTTTACCCCTGTGGTTAGAAATAACTACAGAATCTATGTACCTGAAGCAAGTTATTGGAGAGAATGCTTAAACAGCGATGCTGAGGTCTATGGAGGTAGCGGTGTAGGCAATTTGGGCGGGGTACGGTCATCATCTGACAACGAAAAGAAAGGACAAAATTATATTGAAATATGTCTTCCACCTTTAAGTGTGCTCTTTTTGAAATATGAAGCATGAATATCCTAATCTTTAGTACAATAATATTAAATAAGTTTATACGTAAGACTATTGAAAACAAGAATAAATGAAGAATTAGAGCCTATAAACCTAGAGAGGGGAAGCCCTGAACCGCTAGGTGCAATATGGGACGGATCGGGAGTAAATTTCGCTATATATTCCGAGCATGCCCATATGGTGGAATTGTGTTTATTCTCAAGCAATCAGGAACAAAGAGAATATGCTAAAATCGAGCTTAACTCCAAGACTGGCAATATTTGGCATGGGTACATTCCCGGTCTTGGTCCTGGACAGTTATATGGATATAGAGTTTTCGGACCGTATGAACCGGATTCAGGAAAAAGATTTAATCCTAACAAACTCCTGTTAGACCCATATGCGAGAGCTATAACGGGTGAAATAAATTTAAATGATTTCCATTATGACTTTATTGTAGATAAAACCGGGACAGAATTTGTTGCTGACCGAAGAGATAGCGCACCTTTCACGCCAAAAAGCATAGTTATAGACCCAAGCTTCGATTGGGAAGATGACTCTCATCCTCAAATCCCATGGGGCAATACGATAATCTACGAGCTGCACGTAAAGGGATTTACAATTTTGAATTCCAAGATCTCCGAGTCAATTAGAGGGACTTATTCAGGTCTTTGCTCTCCCCCGGCTTTGGATTATTTAAAGTCATTAGGTATAACGGCTGTTGAGTTAATGCCAGTTCATCACAGTGTTTCTGAAAAAAGATTATTGGAAAATGACCTTACAAATTATTGGGGTTACAACACAATCGGGTTTTTCGCCCCAGATACGCGTTTTTCAAGCACCGGACGATACGGTGAGCAAGTAGTTGAATTCAAAAGTATGGTTAAGGCTCTCCACAAAGAGAACATTGAAGTAATACTCGACGTTGTATACAACCATACAGCCGAAGGAGGCAGTAAGGGCCCAACGTTATCATTTCGCGGAATTGATAATATTTCATATTACCGTCTAAAGAAAAACAATTTGAAATTGTATGAAAACTACACTGGTACTGGTAACACTATTCGAGCATCACAACCATGTGTAATCAAGTTCATAATTGATAGTCTTAGGTACTGGGTCGAAGAAATGCACATTGATGGATTCAGGTTTGATCTCGCCACTGTTCTTGGCAGAGACGAGAATGATTTTAATAAATATCATCCTTTACTGGAATCTATATATAATGACCCTGTTCTGTCCGGTGTAAAATTGATAGCAGAGCCCTGGGATCTCGGATGGGGAGGCTATCAGGTGGGCAATTTCCCTGATCCATTTTCGGAATGGAATGATAAATACCGTAATACCGTAAGGCGCTTTTGGAGAAGTGATTTTGGACAGGCAGCCGATATGGCTTATCGTTTAAGCGGATCGAGTAATTTATACGAGCTTCGTTCAAAAGGCTCTCATAGCAGCATTAATTATGTATCATCTCACGATGGATTTACACTCGAAGATCTTGTGTCATATGAAAATAAACACAACCTGGCCAATCTCGAAAACAATAAGGACGGTACTGACGAGAATTTCAGCTATAACTTCGGACAGGAAGGACAAACCGATGATAAAACAGTATCGGACTGCCGAGAAAGACAAAAGCGCAACTTTCTGGCCACATTATTTCTCTCACAAGGTATTCCAATGCTGCTTGCCGGAGACGAATCGGGAAGAACTCAAAAAGGAAACAACAACGCATACTGCCAGGATAATGACATTTCATGGATGAATTGGAACCCGAGTAGATCAAACAAAGACTTGTTCGAATTTACCAAGCACCTCATCCAGATCAGGTCAAAATATTCAATTTTAACAGAAGGGCATTTTTTCCACGGGCACTATATTAATGGCTCTAATTACAGAGACCTCACTTGGTATATGTCTGATGGAAATGAATTTTCTCATAAGAACTGGGAAAACTCTGAGCTACGCTCATTCGCTTTAATCTTGGCTCATGAGAAAACTACTAAAACCCATGAGAATGAGACGGCAATATTGGAAAACACATTAATGATATTACTAAACGCCTCCACAGACACAATTGAGTTTAGGGTTCCTGAAAGCAATATTTCCACAGGATGGGAGGTTTTAATCGATACTTCATCAAATATAGGAAATAAAGAGGGTATATTGTTCTCCTCAGGTGCTAAATATAAAATGGTTGATAAATCTCTAGTCTTATTGAAACCTTTAATACCAGATTCCCAGAAATACTAAAAGGCAATTAAAGATGAAAGAAAGAGCAGGCGGCATACTACACCATATTACATCCCTACCCTCACAATTCGGTATTGGAGATCTTGGACCATCGGCTTTGGAATTTATTGATTTTCTTTATCAAGCCTCTCAGAAGTACTGGCAGATATTGCCTCTTAATCCAACAGAGCTTGCATATGGGAATTCCCCCTACAGCTGCCCTTCGGCTTTCGCCGGCAACCCGCTCCTAATTAGTCTGGAATTGATGAAAGAGAATGGGTACTTGTCCAGTTCCGATTTTGCGAACAAGCCTGAGTTTCCTAAGGACCGCGTGAATTTCAAAAAAGTCGCGTCTTACAAAATGACCCTCTTTAAAACTGCATTTGAATCTAATAAGAAGGATATTATTCAAGATAAGGATTTTAATAAATTTTGTATAGATAATGAATACTGGCTTCCTGATTATTGTTTGTATTCATCTATTAAAGATCAATCAACTTGTGATACATGGCAGGATTTCCCACTTGATTTAAGAAATAGAAAATATGAATCACTTATGCAATGGGGCGAGAAAGAGCAGCATTTTATTCTATACAATAAATTTCTCCAATATATCTTTTTTAAGCAATGGGATTCTTTGAAAAAATATGCAAATGATAGCTGTATTAGAATTATAGGAGACCTTCCATATTACATCAACTATGACAGCTCAGATGTTTGGGCAAATCAGGAAATATTCAAGCTAGATATTGATAAAAACCCAAAATTCATATCCGGTGTCCCTCCTGATTATTTCAGTGAGACCGGACAGCTATGGGGTAATCCTGTCTATGATTGGGACAAATTAAAACAATCTGGCTACTCATGGTGGATAAATCGAATTGGGCATAATTTGTCTATGTTTGATACTCTAAGACTCGATCATTTCAGAGGATTTATTTCTTATTGGGAAGTAAATGCAGGGGAGAAAACAGCTCTTGACGGGAAATGGGTAGATTTAGACTCAGAAGATTTCCTTGATGCATTATTCGCTCGCTTTGATAAATCAAAGTTCATAGCTGAAGACCTGGGTCTAATCACAGACGACGTAAAAAAAATCATTGAACGCTATGATCTTCCTGGAATGAAAATACTATTGTTCGCTTTTGGAGATGATTATCCCTACGGTGACTACCTTCCTTCTAACATCGGCAACAATTGCATAATCTATACTGGCACCCACGACAACAATACTATTAAGGGATGGTGGCTGAAAGAAGCCAGTGATATGGAGAGAAAAAGAGTCCGTGAATATTTTGGAAGAGAAATAAACGAGGATAAAATAAACTGGGAGTTCGTAGAGCTTGCTTTTGAATCAAGAGCGGACACGGCAATAATACCTATGCAGGACTTGTTAGGTCTCGGAGCTTCGAGCAGAATGAATACGCCTTCAACTACAAGCGGAAACTGGGAATGGAGACTTAAACCCGGAGAGCTTGAAATGGGATTAGTTGAAAAACTCCGACTTCTCTGTGAATATAATAACAGGGTTTGATCTGGATATAATTTTGTCTTATAAACCATGCTTATCGAGAAAGACAATATTTTCGGCAGGCGTGATGCATCCTTCAAATAATGTATGGGGAAAATCATATGAATGTGCTTTTTGTAGCTTCTGAAATGGAGCCACTAGTTAAAACTGGGGGACTGGGTGATGTCATAGGGGTTCTGCCCAAACGGTTAAAAGAATTGGGGCTAGACGTAAGGGTTGTTATTCCGTTTTACAAAGATGTGGAAAAAAAACTCAGGCGCCTAAACTACAGCGTCAAATCTCTAAGAAATGAAGAAATAATAGTTACAATCGACTGGCTACCCTACAGAGGAAAAATAAAGGAAGTATGCGTTGATGGGGTGACTGTATATCTTCTTTGCAACAATGAATTATATAATCGTGATTACTTGTACGGCACCCCGAGCGGAGATTACCAGGATAACGATATCAGGTTCGGTTTTTTATCTCTGGGCGCTCTTGAAATCGCTAAAACTTTAAACTTTCAACCCGACATTATTCACTGTCATGACTGGCAAACAGCTCTTGTTCCAATGTCCTTAAAGTGGAAAAAGCATTATAATAACGAACCTTTTTTTAATGATTCTAAAACTGTTTTTACAATTCACAACATCGCATATCAGGGAAAATTTCCCCGTGATTTGCTTGAGAAATTCGGCTTCCGATCCTCTTTGTTTAATCCAAACGAACTGGAATTTTATGAAAAGGTCAATCTTTTAAAGGGCGGAATTATATCATCTGATTTGGTGATTACCGTGAGCCCGAGATATGCGGAAGAAATTAAAACACCTGAATACGGTTACTGGCTGGACGGTGTCCTAAGGTCGATCTCCAATGAAAACAAACTGGTTGGAATAATGAACGGTCTTGATTATGACGTCTGGGATCCCGAGAAGGATAACGCACTACACATGAAATACAGTTCTGATAATTTAGAAGGAAAGAGAGTAAACAAGTTGAAATTAAGGAAAAGTCTTGGATTTAAATCAAAAGAGAATAAGCCGCTAATCGGTATCGTTTCCAGACTCGCTGATCAAAAAGGCATTGATCTAGTTATTGATACCCTCGACCAAATATTGGATCTGGATGTCGAGTTGGTCATTCTTGGAACCGGGGACAAGAACTATGAGAGTATATTGACCGAAGATATGAATAAATACGGCAACAGGTTTTCAGCAATAATTGGATATAACGATAAAAAAGCAAGATGTATCTATGCTGGAAGTGATATGTTCTTGATGCCCTCCCGTTTTGAACCTTGCGGGCTTGGACAGCTGATGGCGCTTAAATATGGAACTATTCCGATTGTAAGAGGAACTGGAGGGCTTTTAGACTCCATTATTGATTATAAAAGAAACAATGAAAGAGGAAATGGATTTGTGTTTAACGAATTTGAAGGTAAAGCCATGCTTAACGCTATTAAAAATGCGATATCGGCCTACAAGAAAAACGATGAGTGGAATAAGCTTGTAAAAAAGGCTATGGCTGAGAACTTTTCCTGGAGAAAATCAAGCAAATTATATCTACAACATTACCAGAACCTGCAACGTAAGAGTGTCAAGCCCCCAAAAACCGGTCCACCTTTTAAGTTACAAAATTAGCTAAATATTCTTTGTTATTATCTCCCAGTATTACAGCTTTTGGAGCAGGTGGTTTGTATCCAAGTGAACTGTGTGGCCTCACTTCATTGTAGTGCCTTCTCCACTGCTCAATCAGTACCTGTGCTTCCTTTAGACTATAAAATATCTCTCCATTTAACAGCTCATCCCTAAGCTTTCCATTAAAGCTCTCATTGTATCCATTCTCCCAGGGAGACCCAGGTTCTATATATGCAGTTTTAACTCCAAGGCTTCCTATCCACTCCCTGGTAATCTTTGCAGTAAACTCACTCCCATTATCTGAACGTATATACTCTGGAACCCCCTCTGTGATGAACAGAGTGCTCAGTGTGTCTAATACATCATCAGCTTTTAAAGATGAACCAACACGGATTGCAAGACACTTTCTTGTATATTCATCAATTACAGTCAACATCCTTATACTCTTTCCGTTATGAAGTCTGTCTGAGACAAAGTCATAGCTCCACACATGGTTCTTATAGTGAGGTTTAAGTCTGATGCAGAAACCGTCATTTAAGTAAAGCCTTCCTCTTTTTGGTTGTTTTGCAGGAACTCTAAGCACTTCCTCTCTCCATATCCTCTCTACACGCTTAGGATTGACTACCCATCCCTCATCTCTAAGTAATGCTGTAATACGTCTATATCCGTACCGGCCATACTTAGTGGCAAGACGAATAATATCTTCTCTTAGTACCTCTTCTTCCTCTGATTTGTTTGATTGATAACGCTGCACCGAACGGGGCTGCCCTAAAACCCTACATGCTCTACGCTCTGATACTCCCAGCTTTTGCTGGATATGCACTACACATCTACGTCTACGTTCGGTGCTTAGAAGTTTCCCTCTGAGGATTCCTTAAGTATTTGATTATCAAGTGTTAGGTCTGCTACTGCTCTCTTTAGTCTTGAGTTCTCTTTCTCTAGTTCTTTTAAGCGTTTTGCCTGATTGACCTGCATGCCCCCGTATTCTTTCCTCCATCTATAATAAGTGTTAGATGTTACTCCTAACTCCCTGCATATCTCCTGCAAATTCCTGCCCTCAGAAGAAAGTACTTCTGCTTGACGCAGTAGCCTTATTATTTGCTCTGGGGTGTAGCGTTTTCTGCCCATATAATTCACCTCCTATTAATAGGGTTTGCTATCAAAAAAACAACTTAACACATGGTCCTATTATAGGGGGGCAGGTCAACTGGGTTTAACTCGCTAAGACCATATTCTTTACTATATGGCCCCCAAGCCCATACGCAACGAGGCTGCATTACGCAGTGATTGCAAGCACTTGGCATGTTGTAGCAGTTTTCATAACTGATAGATTTTGTTTCGTTACTTGAACTTTGCGCTTCAAGCACAGACTCAAGGTAGTGCCTATAACCAAAAAATTGCCAATACCAAGGATCGAAATTACAAGCTGGCATAAAGTAAATTCCCACCCCGACCCCAGCGTTAGTTAGTACATCCACAGCTTTTTCTATATAAGGGGCGGTTTCTGAATGCTTTACGCTAATATCTTTTTTATTTCGCATGGCTTGTCCCCATAGCGCCAATCCATTGATCATTATCCGAGCATATGGATAGTGCTCTACGACATACTCTGCCCATCCTTTTGCATGCTTGTAGTTTAGCCGATTTACTATGAATTTAATTGAAATAGGATGCCCAGCATCGTGAAGGTGTTTTAAACCGATGGTCGTCTTTTTAAAGCTACCTTTTAGCCCAGATATCTCATCAAACACTTCAGGCTTATGGCTATGTAGAGTGACTACAGTATTATCGACTCCACACGATATGTACTTTTCCGAAAAAGACTGACTCGCAAATTTAACGCCGTTTGAAAATAAGAATATCGTTCCATCGAATGAGTTCCGTGTGTAAGACAGTATATCCAGTACATCTCTATGAATTGTTGGCTCACCTCCTGAGAATTCTATTGCATCATTACTTCCCAATCCATTGGCGATAAGGCCATCGATTTTTTCCTTAATTTCGTTTGCTTCATACATCTTTTCTTTATATAGCGGCCAGATGATTTCTTTATCTTCACCAAGCCCACAAAATACGCATTGTTCATTGCAACGATATCCGAGAAGAAGATAGATTTTCCTTGCGTGGTTTGGTTTTGTTATTAGCTCAATTGGTTCCAGGTAATTATTTTCCATTTTCTCTCTGGCTGTTAATTAGTAGGTATCAGCGACGTTCCAAAGGGAACGCCGCATGCTTACCATTACTCATTAATCTTTAAGGGGAATCAGGTGGCATAGGCATCATGACCACTCCACCATCAGACATTAAATTGGCTCCCGACTCGTCATCAGGGTTATGTTTCAATCCAATTCGAACATTCCTACCTAATTGCGGTGAAAATATTTCAAATACCTCAACTTGTTGATCGATCACTTTTACTGGCTTTGCCCGGCTTTCTTCTGACATGATGAATCCTCCTTTGGGTTTGATTTAAACAGCTGACTATATATTATATATAATTATTTTGTAAAAAGCAGATAGGTAAAAACTAATATATGGAAAAAGCTGTCATTTCAATTTAGCTTCTTCCATATATTAGTTTTTAATTGTCTGATTGTATGGAAAATTTCTGCATAATCAATAGTAAGGCGAAATGCTTCCCATTTATATAACAAAAATATGGAAATACTTTACATCACATTACTTACGACACTAGCCAGCGGTATTGGCACACTCACGGGATTTGGCACATCAACAATCATGGTGCCTATACTTTTATTTTTTTTGCCGCTCCCCCAAACACTTTTATTGGTTGGAGTCATTCATTGGTTCGGGGATATTTGGAAAATGGTACTTTTCAAAAAAGGATTTCGTTGGAAATTGGTACTCACGTTTGGGATTGCAGGAATTGCCGCCACTTATGTAGGAGCAAATCTAGTATTTTCGGTTTCCGAAAAACTCCTCTCACAAATTTTAGGTGTATTTTTAGTAGCCTATGCTCTATTTCTCTTTTTTAAGCCTACATTCAAAATTCCAAAAAGTTCTATAACTGCAATAAGCGGTGGAGCCTTGTCAGGGTTTTTTGCTGGTCTATTTGGTGTTGGAGGTGCTATTCGAGGAGTTTTTCTTACTGCTTTTGATCTACAAAAAACTGTATACATCGCAACTGCCGGAGCAATAGCATTTTTCATTGATACAGCTCGTATAGCAACTTATGTATTGAGCAACGTTACTTTAGAGCGGCAATTCCTTTGGGGCTTTCTTCTCTTTATTCCGGCATCAATTCTTGGAGCAAGAGCGGCAAAAAAAATAGTTGATCGCGTGCCTCAGAAAAAATTCCGAATGGTAATAGGGGTATTTCTCTTTTTAGTAGGATTAAAATTTTTGTTATTCCCAAATTAAAAATGGGCCACACATCGCCTAACACGGCATATACGGATACGCTCCTCGTACCTCGTGACCTTCTCCCTGTTAACTGGACCAGTTTAAAGTAGAGAAATCTGCAAAATAACCCTATATAACAGGAGGTATTTTGCCATGAGGAAGTCTAGGTTTACCGAACAGCAAATAGCGTTTGCATTAAGACAAGCGGAGACCGGCACAAAGGTATCCGAGGTATGCCGTAAGATAGGAGTAGCAGAGCCCACATTCTACAACTGGAAGTAGTAGTATGGTGGTCTAGGAGTGAGCGAGCTCAGGCGTCTGAAGCAGCTTGAGGAGGAAAACAGGCAGCTAAAGAAGCTTGTGGCTGATCTGAGCCTGGACAAGCAGATGCTTCAGGATGTGATAACAAAAAAGCTCTGAAGCCAGCCCGTAAGAGGAGCTTGGCGGAGTACCTGGATGGGGCTTATCGAGTTGGGATGAGAAGAGCATGCCGGGTAGTAGAGATTGGCAGGTCTACTTATTACTACAGATCGGTGAGGGATGACAGAGTGATTAGCCAACGCATCCATGAGATTGCCGAGACGAGGGTACGATACGGTTATAAACGCATCCATGTACTACTGCGGCGTGAGGGCTGGCATGTTAATCATAAGAAGGTGTACCGGATATACTGTGAAAACGGGCTTAATCTCAGGAGTAAGCGACCGAGGCGAAGGGTATCGGCGGCATGCCGAGAGATGAGACCTGTTGTCTCCAACATAAATCAGACGTGGTCCATGGATTTTGTGTCCGACAGTTTGTTTAATGGCCGCCGGATAAGAGCGTTAACTATAGTGGATAATTTTAGTCGAGAGTGCCTTGCAATCCACGTTGATCACTCGATAAGCGCCGACAAGGTTGTGGGAGTAATGCAGGCATTAAAACGTTTCACGGAAAGGATACCCGGTAGGATACAGGTAGATAACGGGGCTGAGTTTATATCGAAGGCACTAGACAAGTGGGCATATGAGAACAAAGTGGTGCTGGACTTCTCAAGGCCCGGGAAACCCACGGATAACGCCTATATAGAATCATTCAACGGGAGCTTTAGGGATGAATGTTTAAACACCCACTGGTTTCTGTCACTTGACGACGCAAGGGAAAAGATAGAAACTTGGAGGAGGGATTACAACGGGTTCAGACCCCATTCGGCGCTGGGTAATATGACACCTGAGGAGTATATGAAAAAGCACTTAAAAAAGCCAGAAATCTCTAATTTACGTGGTACAGCTTTGGGGTGAGGCTCAATACACTACCCCTACTTCTACCTGACGAAGGTTACGAAACTGAATATATGTCTAGTGCTCCTCTCATATTATCAAACCTATCTAGTATAGTGTTTGATTATATATCAAGACAAAAGATACAAGGTACTCATATGACTTGGTATAATGTCGAACAACTTCCTGTTATCGCACCAGAGACTTTTGAACAACTACTTGGTAAAAATACAGTTGCAGAGTTTATCAAAGAGCAGGTATTACATCTTACTTATACAGCATGGGATATGCAGCCATTTGCAAAGGATATGGGCTATGATGGTGAGCCCTTTATCTGGGATGAAGAAGACAGAATACACAGGATGGCAAAACTGGATGCCCTGTTCTTCAATCTATATGAGATAAATGAAGATGATGCAGATTATATTCTTTCAACTTTCCCAATAGTTAAACGACACGATGAAGAGAAACATGGACGATACCTTACCAGAGACTTAATTCTCGCCTATATGCGTGCCCTAAAAGCAGGAGATACAGAGGTAATTGTCAGTGTATAATAGTATGTAAGGATAGAAACTATGAAAGCGATAATATTAGCTAGAGTATCTAGCAAAGAACAGCAAGAAGGATACAGTATTCAAACTCAGACTGAGCAATTGACTCAATATTGCCTTAGAAAGAATTTCCAAATCCTTGAAACATTCCAAATTGTTGAATCCTCGACCAGAGGCGATAGAAAAGACTTTAAAGCTATGCTGAAATTTGCAGAAGATCAATCCGAAACAGTTGCTTTGATAACTTCTAACGTAGACAGATTACAACGAAGCTTTAGAGAATATTCTTTGATTGACGGTCTAATACAGGATGAAAAAATCGAAATACACTTCGTAAATGAGAATAAAATTATAAACAAAGATTCTTCATCCAGCGATAAGTTGATGTGGAATATTGGAATTGCTGTTGCTCAAAATTATACAGATATATTGAGCGAAAAAGTAAAAGGTGCTTTATACACTAAACGAATAAATGGAGAATGGTCTGGTAGATCCCCAATTGGTTATGTTAATACAAAAGATGAAGTAACAGGAAAACCCACACTCATGCTTGATAAAGAAAGTGCCTTCTTAGTTAGAAAACTTTTTACTGAATACGCTAGTGATTCTTTTTCACTAGGTGAGTTAAGAAAGAAGGCAAAAGACTGGGGCTTAGTAAATAGAAGTAGAAAACCGCTATCTACTAGCCAAATTCATCATATTATAAAGAATCCTTTCTATTATGGGGAAATGATGATACAAGGGAAATTATACAGTCATCGTTATACCCCTATTATAGACAAGAAAACTTGGGATATTTGTCAATCAGTAAGGACTGGAAGATCTAGAACAAATGCTCCTAGACAAACAAAGAAACCTTTCATATTTAAGGGACTAATAAAATGTGCAACTACTGGAAGAATAGTAAGTAGTGATATTAAGAAAGGGAAGTTTATTTACCTAATTGCTCGTAATCCAGAGAATCCTGATAAGAAGGTTTATGTTCCAGAAAAGGTGGTTTTAGAAGAAATTAAGAAAGTCTTCAAATCTATAAAAATTGATGACGATACTTTAAATCTCATTACAGAACATTTAAAAGAAAGTCATGAATCAGAAAAAGAATACCAAGATAATGCGATTAAAGGACTACAGAAAGAAAGTAGTCAAATACAAGTAAAATTAGATCGGCTTCTTAATCTCGCATTGGCTAAGAGTATTACTACGGATGAGTATGACAAAAAGTGTCATCAATTAAAAACAAGACAATATCAAATTAACGACCAAATAAAAAAGCACCTAAAAGCTGATGAAACATTCAAAATTACTGTAAATACAGTCTTTTCTATTGCAAGCATGGCTTATGAGCTTTTTGAAAGTTCGAAAATAGAGCAAAAAAGGAAACTTATCAATTATGTGTTTTCGAACCTAGAGTTAGAAGGTGTAACCCTTCGATATTCTTTAAGAAAACCATTCGATTTAATGGTAGATTGTTCCACACGTTCTGAATGGCTGGGGCACAAGGATTCGAACCTTGATCTTCGGATCCAGAGACCGACGTACTGCCATTATACTATGCCCCAGTTGAGCTTTTAGTATTTATAATAATACCTATTCAGTCAAGTTCTTTGCGCAGCGTAAAGTATTGGATACAATTAGAATAAATACATTTGTCCAAAATAGGGAAATAGAAATGGGAGATAAACACTCAGATATTTTAGAGACTTTCGAAAATCAGTATCCGGGAAGGGAGTATGAGATCGATATTTCATGCCCCGAGTTCACTTGTGTTTGCCCCAAAACAGGTCAGCCCGATTTTGCCACGATTAACTTGAAATATGTTCCTGATAAACTTTGCATAGAGCTCAAATCGCTTAAATTGTACATGTTTTCATACCGTGATGAAGGTGAATTTCACGAGCACGTTACGAACAAAATACTCGATGATATTGTGGGAGCCTGCAGTCCCGTAAGGGCTGAGGTAACCGGGGACTTTAACCTAAGAGGCGGAATAAAAACTGTGGTTAGAGCTAATTATTTCAGGGATGAAAATTCTAAGGCGGGCTTTAAATAAAACAACTTTATTACTTTTTATAAAGCGCAATTGGTAAAAGTTATTTCTTTCTCGGCAAATTGAAGTTAGTATTTTTCATAACCACCTTTAAGGTAGATATGAATTGCTTCTAAAAGCTCAAATATATATTACAGGCTTAATTATCCTGCTCATCATAGCAACTGCTTTGGCAGCGCCATATATTGCTCCATTTGCATATGATGATACAGACTTCTCAAACACTTTGAGCTCACCTAACAAAATAAATCTTATGGGTACCGACCAGGAAGGCAGGGACCTCTTTAGTAGAGTGATCTACGGATCAAGGGTTTCAATCTCGGTCGCTCTGGGCACTGCTCTAATCGCGTTAATAGTGGGAACATTATACGGAGCTATCTCCGGTTACTTGGGCGGCAAAGCGGATGAGCTGATGATGAGAGTGGTAGATATCTTCTACTCTCTTCCCGATCTGCTGTTAATTGTGCTCGTAACATTAGTAATAGGCCGAGGTGTGCTCGGAATCGTACTGGCCCTGGGGTTTACAGCATGGATGAGGGTCGCAAGAATTGTGAGGGGAAACGTGCTTCAGATAAAGGGGGTAGATTACGTCCAATCGGCAAGAAGCTTGGGGGCTTCGCCCTTTAGAATTGTGGGGCTTCATATTATTCCAAACATTTTAAGCCCCTTAATTATTACAATTACATTCGCCGTTCCCTATGCAATACTCGCGGAATCTACTCTTAGTTTTTTGGGTCTTGGAATCGCGCCGCCTGAATCAAGCTGGGGCACGTTGGCAAGCACAGGATGGCAGGGAATAAGAACCTTCCCTCATTTAATTGTTTTCCCAAGTGTTGCTATTTTTATCACGGCGTTTTCATTTAATCTCTTTGGAGAGGGGCTAAGGGATATGCTCGACCCACAAAGGACAAGGAGGTAGGATTTCTTGAAAGAAATATATAGCGGAGAGAACTCATATATGAAGCAGGGTTTCAAATTTGCAATATGCTCTATTTTTATTCTACTCACATCTCTTATTGTTCCCGCCGCCGCGCTTGCTCAATTAAACTGTCAGTCGGAAATCCATAAGCCTGCAACGAACGACCCGAAGGATAAATTTAAGAAGGGCTACTGCTTTATAAAACTGGGGCAATATCAACAAGGAGTCACCTTGCTAAACGGGGTTGAAGGTGAGCTTCCTGAGATTGGAGACTACGTTATATACTATCAGGCAGCCGGGTATGAAAACCTTGAGGACTACGGAAATTCTTCAGCTCTATTTAATAAAATACTAACCCAGTATCCCCAGAGCGGACTTAAAAAAAAGACTCTGGCGCGTTTGGGAAACATATACACACAGTCAGGGGATTATGGAAATGCGGAGAGAATCTTCCGCTCTCTTTACAGTGAAGAGAAGAACAGAAGTGTAAAGGCTTCCTACCTACTGGGCCTTGGGGAGGCGTTGGAAAAACAAGGAAAATATTCAGACGCCATAAGCACTTATAAAAGCATCTGGGTTGAGTTTCCAGAGACCAATTCGGCCCAGCCGGCTTACACCGCTGCCACTAATATAAGTAATACATACGGTATAGCTTTTCAGCCTACTGAGAACGATTATCTACAGCGTGGGAATGTCCTGTTTGATAAATCCAGATGGCGCTCGGCTCTACAAAATTACAACAAGCTCTCATCCAAAAGCACTGAAGTTAGAACAAATATTGGAATCGCAATGGTCAAAACTAAAAGACTAAACGAGGCTGAAAACATTCTTAAAAACATTAATTCGCCAAGAGCGCTTTTTTGGCGGGGGAAGTTAAAGACAAAACAGGGACTTGATAGAGAGGCATCAGAACTCTACACTCAAATTCACATGCTATATCCTAACAGCCCTCTTGCACCCGAGGGGCTTTATAACGCAGCCAGGCTTTATCAAATAAATAGCGACACGCAAAAAGCGATCAAAACCTATGATGTCCTCATAAGGTCATATCCCAGAAATAAATATGCCGAGGACGGCGCATGGAATTTGGGATGGATATATTACAGAAAAGGACAGTATAGAGAGGCTCTGGGTACTTTTTCGGCATTTACCGATTCAGACTCTACTTTTAATGCCTCAAACGCAAAATACTGGAAAGCTAGAACTCTGGAGAAGCAGGGACGATTAGATGAAGCCCATGTTCAGTATAGAGAGCTTGCAGGTTCCACAACACCTACCTATCACACTTATCTTGCGCAGAAAAAAAGCGGCCATACTCCCGCATTCGCTAACATAAACCCGGAATCCACCGTGCTTGGTCCGAAAGCAAGCTCAAGGAAAGAAAAGGCGCAATTGCTGATCAACCTTGGGATGCCCCAAGAGGCAAGGCTTGAAATAATAGCAATGGAAGATGAGGCGGGGACAAAGGAAGAATTTGTCATAGTAAGCTTACTTTATTCTCAAGTGGATGATTACAATAAATCTATAAATGTTGCTCAGGGGATCGGACTCCCTCAAGCCAACAGGCTTTCATTCCCAAAGGGTTATAAGGGAATTGTAGGTCCATACGCTAAAAAATACGGCGTAGACGAGCTTCTTGTATATTCAATCATCAGAGAGGAGAGCAGGTTCCAAAAAGATGTCGTATCCCCTGCGGATGCCGTTGGGCTTATGCAGTTAATCCCGCCCACAGCAAGAACTGTGGCCAGACAAATCGGAATCAACGGATTCTCTACGGCGATGCTGACAATACCCAGAATAAATATCGAGATGGGCATCTTTTATTTCAAACAGGTGCTGGACGAGTTTAACGGTGACGTCGAGCTTGCGCTTGCCAGCTACAACGCAGGACCCCATAGAGCTGCTGATTGGAAAGTGAGGTTTTACGGACTTGAAAAAGACGAATTTATTGAAGAAGTACCTTTTCGGGAGACGAGGAATTACATAAGGAGAATTCTTAGAAGCTACGGGGCGTACAAGGCAATATACGGAGACGCTTCAGGATCAAACCAGACAGGAACCCCTTCTCCCACTCCCGAAGGTACAGGAACAAAATATCCCTTAAATTAAGCTCTTAACTTCTCTCCACACAAGGCAGAGAAATTCCTAATCATTTTAAGCCCTAGATCGCTGCTTTTCTCGGGGTGAAACTGGCAGGCAAATATATTGTCTTTTTGAACTGCTGCGGTGAATTCCACGCCGTAATTTACTTTTATTACACTCACACTATCATCTTCGGGCTCAGGATAGTAAGAATGCACAAAATAAAACCAGCTTTTATCGGGAACGCCCTCAAGAATAGGAACCTTCTTTATTATGTTAATCTCATTCCATCCCATATGAGGAACTTTTAATCTCTCCTCCTTTAAATCAGGGAACTTCACCACTTTGCCTTTAAGAATTCCAAATCCGGGCACTCCCGAATACTCATCACTTCCCTCAAAAAGAACCTGAAGTCCCATACATATACCGAAAAAGGGTTTGCCAGAGTTCATAAAGTCTTCAATGGGCTCCATAAGTTCATACTCTTTTAAATTTTTCATACAGTCCCTAAAAGCACCCTGCCCGGGCAGAACAAGCCCTTGGGCATTCACAATATCCTTAGGGTTGCGAGTAACGACTACATCAAACCCCTGGCTCTGAAAAGCTTTACTTACGCTTCTCAGATTCCCCATTCCGTAATCTACAATCGCGATCATATTTAGAGTTTGCCTTTAGTTGAGGGTATATCCTTGGATCTCGGGTCAAGCCCTGTTGCCTTGTCCAGTGCGCGCCCGACTGCCTTAAACATAGCCTCTATTATGTGATGGAGATTATCACCATATTTAAGCTCGATGTGAAGGTTACACTTGAGCGTATTGGTAAGAGACTTAAAAAACTCCTCCGCAAGCTCAACATCGAACTCGCCAACCTTGGACTTGGGGATTTCCACCCTAAATTCAAAGTGGGGTCTTCCGCTTAGATCTACACAAGCGAACGCAAGTGTTTCGTCAAAGGGAACAAAAGCCTCTCCAAATCTGGTAATGCCTCTTTTATCGCCAAGAGCCTCTAGGATAGCTTCTCCCAAGGCAAGCCCGACATCTTCTACGGTGTGGTGAAAATCTATATCAATGTCGCCTATAGCCTGTATATTGAGATCAAAATATCCGTGCTTTGCGAACTGAGAAAGCATGTGGTTAAAAAACGGTATACCGGTATCGATATCAAATTTCCCTGTTCCATCAAGGGAAATATTGATCTTTACTTTTACCTCTGAGGTCTTTCTTTCGAGTTTTGCTTGTCTTTTTGCCATGATTAATTAAGAATCTTATCTGAAATTAATGAACTGTCCAAGCCTACCATTACTTTTTGATAATAGCGTTCGGGTATTTCTAAGGCAGGCAAGACCGAGTAAAATAGTTTTTGTGAACATAGCGATACTAGATGAAACAGGTGAGTTAGAACGTAAAGACAAGAGTGCTCTTAAAAAAATTGCGCAGCTTGTGTTAAAAGAGCTGGGCGTTCCCGAAGACTCCGAGCTAAGCATCTCATTCATAGACGACATAAAGATGAGAGAATTGAACCTCTCTTACAGACAGATAGATAGAACAACTGATGTATTATCGTTTCCTCAGAACGAGGGGCCTGATTTCACCATACTCGGAGATATAATCATTTCTCTGGACACTGCCAGGAGACATAGCATATCCTACGATGTTACGCTCCATGAAGAATTAAAAAAACTTGTTATCCACGGAGTGCTTCATTTGCTTGGTCACAACCATAAGAAGAAAAAAGAAACTCAAATAATGAGAGAGAAGGAAAAAGAGCTCTCTTTGATTGTGAAGGAGCTTTAAGAAAGTAGAACCTATTTCCCTTTTTTGATCCTGAGTTTTACTTCCTCAATTGAACGGGAAGTGGATTTAGTTACGGTAAAAGTGTAGTTGGTATGTTTAACCTTGTCCCCTGACTTTGGAATAGAGCCTACTTCTGAAAGAAGGAATCCTCCCAGGGTTTCATAATCATCGCTCTCAGGAATCCCAAGCCCGAGATCATCATTTAGGGTTTCGATTTCTATTTTCGGATTTATTAGATACTCTTCGTCCCCTGCTTTTCTCCAGAGCTTTATTCCTTTATCGTATTCATCCTCAATCTCCCCTACTACTTCCTCTAAAATATCTTCAAGTGTTATAGCACCGACCGCTCCCCCATATTCATCAACAACCACAGCCATACCGGCGCGTCCCTCTTTCATCTCATCCAAAAGCTCATCTACAGGCTTTGACTCCGGCACATAAAAAGGCGGCTGCGAATAATTTTTAACGGCATCATTGGGATCAGCGCCCAGGAGATAAAACGAATGGAGCATTCCCGTTATGTTATCCACACGCTCAGAGAAGATAGGGATTCTTGAGTGCCCGGTCTCTTTTATGAGTCTTATAGCGTCCCCAACTTTTGAATCCTCACCAAGAGCGCATACCTGAATAAGGGGAATCATAATCTCATCCACCGCTGTCTCAGAGAACCTGAATATCCTCTTAATTATTCTCTCTTTATAGTCAACTGTCGGTTTCGTGGTATCACCCTCTATTACATCAATAAGCTCTTCCCTGGTAATAAAAGTACTTCCTGTGCTTCCTACCAGATTCAGCAGTTTTTTCGTAAACATATTTATGAAAATCAAGATCGGATAAAATAATTTTGAGGCTATCCAAAGAGGGTATATTGCCCACAGTATAATAGTATTTCTCTTCTTTTGAAAAACAGCCTTGGGAACAATTTGTCCAAATATTATTATAAGCGGTGAAAGTATTAATACCGTATACAGCTCCCCTCCCTGGCCGTATTTTTCATGTATATAAAAAGTGAGGACAATAGTGCTGGTGATAAGAGAAAGGTTGATTCCAACAAGCGTCGTACTTAAAAAACGCTCCACCTGGTTAAAAGCGCTCAATACAAGCTTTGCGCTTTTAGATCCCTCTTCGGCTAGCGACCTTATTTTTACTTTGTCACAGGATATTAAAGCGATCTCAGAACCCGCAAAAAAGGCCTGTAATATAAGTGAACCTATTATTATTGCTATAACTACTTCAAGCGACATCCGCTACCTCTTTCTTCGCTCTTTGAATTTTAATCTCGGTTATCCTCTTTCCGGAAACCTTGTTAACCGTAAAAGCTAAACTGCCGTATGAAACGCTCTCCCCTTGTACCGGGAACCTGCCGAATAAATCAAACACAAAACCGGCAACTGTCTCGTGATCCTCCTGTGACGGAAGAACAGATTGCTCAAGTTCATCTCCTAAATTCTCAATCCCACCGTATTTGAGTACCGTAAATAAAAAGGTGTCGTTAAATTCATCCATCTTCATACTTCCCGGAATAATAAGCGACTCTCCCTCCCATCTAACCTCGGCTTTCTTCACAACCCTTCTTTCATCTTCTATCTCACCGAATAGCTCCTCCAGGATATCTTCCATCGTAACGATACCGTCCAACCGCCCATACTCATTAACAACTATTGCTATATGTATACGCTGCTGCTGGAACTCTCTTAAAAGATCAAAGGCCATTTTGGTGCGGGGTATAAAATATGGCGGTTTTAAAAACTTCTTAATCGTTTTTTCCTCAGATAAATCGAAAGAAAGAAGATCTTTAGCATAAAGTACGCCTACAATATTGTCTTTGTTACTCTTATAAACAGGTGTTCTTGAAAACCCCCGTTTCTTAATTTCATAAAGAGCTTGAGATCTAGAGAGATTGACCGGTAACAAAAAGCAGTCAATTGACGGGGTCATAATTTTATGAGCAGGTACATCCTCAAGTTTAAACAAACTCCCTACCAGCTTTTTCTCAATCTCTGTTATTACGCCCTCTTCACTGCCTATACCTACAAGGGCTTTGACTTCTTCAGGCGTAAATTTTTTGCTGTGCTCAGGCTCTATCTTCCCACCCAAAACTCTTGTAAATCCGATGGATAAAACCATCAACACCCATCTTATAGGCGTAATCAGGACATGGAATATATGTAGAGGATAAGAAATCGTTGTAGCAATTACTCTTGGGTACTTCACACCTAAGGTCTTGGGACCAATCTCTCCCAACAAAAGAAGACTAGGAGACGCAATCGCAACCGATACTAACATAATCGTCTGATTTGAAGAATTATCTAGAATTCCCTTAACCGTAAGACCTATAACACTTGTGTAGGCAACATTTACAACTTCATCAGCAAAAAGAATGGTGATGATAAGTTTATATGGATCCTTTAGAAGCTTTTCAATAAGCTTTGAGCTCTTTTTACCCTCTTTTTTTAGCCTGTCTAGCTGATGCCTTCCAAGTGAAAATAAAGACCCCTCCGACAGACAGAAAAAGCCTGAGAGAAAAAGAAGAAGCAAAATTAAGATGAGATTATTACTTAACGAAATATCTTCCATTTAATTATTAAAGTGAACAAACCCCCTTTGTCTAAGAGAAGCTTCCTCTGCATTTTTATTTAAAACTTGCACAACAGCATCTTCTGTAACATATCCGATCTCAGTAATTCTTATGTTCAAATTCTTTGAGATTTCCCCAATACGCCCCCGCCTCTCTGGAGGGGAAGTAAAAAGAAGCTCATAATCCTCCCCACCGCTTAGGGCCGGATAAGAACCATCATCAGAAAATTGATGGATACACTCATCGTACTCTTTTGATGTCGGTATTTGCACAAACTCTATCCTGCCGCCCACACCTTGCTGAGAAGTAATTCTCTCAAGATCAAGAACAAGACCGTCGCTAACATCAATCATAGAGGTCGCCAGTTGTTCTACCGCAAGCTCTCTTCCGAGCGCCAGTCTCGGCAATGGGCGCAGGTGTCTATTTATTAAGAATTCGTATCCATCCCCCATCTCTTTATTTTGAAGAATCTTGAGACCGAGAGCTGAATCCCCTAAGGTGCCGCTTACAAAGATCAAGTCTCCGGGATTTGCCCCTTTTCTTTTAACCATTAAATTGGGCTCTACTTCTCCAAGGGCGGTGATATCCAGAAATAGCTTATTAGATGAAGATAAATTCCCTCCAATAAGCTCAACTTTAAACTCTTGCAGGGAAGAAATGAACCCTGAAATTAGCTCGTCAAGATATCCTTCGTCCTCTTTTTCAGAAAAGCCTACGGATGCCAGAATGAACCTGGGCACACCTCCCATAGCCCCCACATCGCTTATGGATACAGCAACTGCTTTACGGGCCAATTCCGCCGGGGAGATTAGAGATTTTACAAAATGAACATCTTCAACCTGTGAATCAGTAGTGGCGAGTACAAGCTTATCAGTATCAAATCGTACTGCGGCCGCATCATCGCCAATGCCTAATTCCACACCTTTGGATGCTTTATGAAACCGCTCCTCAATACGCCTAAGAGCACTTAGTTCATCTATCATCGTGGTTAAATCCCGTAACCGCCTATTATAGGATTAAAAGTTATAAAATTGATATGATTAGAAAGTTCTGGGGTTTGTATGAATTCAAGTTTTAAATCACACAAATGAGGGTCTGGTTCTTTCATATAGTTTGCAGTATAAATTTGTTAAAAATTTAAAACACTTAGGTCTTTCATAAACAACCTAAAGTGTAGGATATTTGTCTCTATCTGTCAACAAAAAGTCCGCCGCATATAAACTGTTTCCCTGTCGCGGAGGGCGCATAAATTATGTATAATTGAGCGCTATGAGCAAAGAAAAAATTACTATATATGTTAAACCGACTTGTACTACATGCAGAAAAGTACTAAAGATTCTAAGGGAGAGCGAGGCGGATTTTGACAGTATTAACTATTTTGAAAAACCTCTGACAAAGAAAACTTTAACACAATTGGTAAAGAGCTTAGACATACCACCCAGAGATTTGCTCAGAAAAAACGAAAAAATATATAAAGAGCTGGGACTATCCAAAAAAGAATTAAGCGATCCTCAAATTATTGCTCTTATGGTAAAACACCCGGATTTGCTTCAAAGACCAATTGTTATTAAAGGCGGAAAAGTTGTTCTAGCTAGACCCGCTGAGGAAATTGAGAAGCTTCTTTAAAATATATGGTACTTGCCAGAACTACATAGAAAGGTAAAAGAACTAGCTCTTAGACCTTAATTTGCCCCCTATGTATATTAGGGCTATTGCAAAACCTGCGATAGCTAATAACGAGTCGAAAAACCCATCGTATTGATTTTTATTTAATTACGTTCTGTATAAATATAATCACAGGTTATAATAGTCGGCTACTACTATGATCGCTAAAGTTCTAAGCAGCGCAGTTTTGGGCGTGGACGCCTATCTTGTGGAAGTGGAGGTTGATATAGCGCTTGGGTTCCCTCAGTTCGCAACTGTAGGACTGCCTGAAGGTGCGGTAAAGGAAAGCAAAGAGCGCGTAAGAGCTGCCATAAAGAATTGCGGGTACGATTTTCCACAGAGAAGAATCACCGTTAACCTGGCGCCTGCGGATATAAGAAAAGAGGGGTCGGCGTTTGATCTTCCAATATCACTTGGCATTTTGGCTGCCACAGGGGTTATAGATCACGAAAAACTTTGTGACTACATCATTCTTGGGGAGCTGTCGCTTGACGGCAACATAAAATCCATAAAAGGAGCGCTTCCCTCATCAATATGTGCAAGGGATTCAAAGCTAAAGGGGATTATTCTTCCAAAGGAGAATGCGGAAGAAGCCGCGGTTGTAGATGGAGTAGAAGTGCTTGCAGCAGATTCCCTTCAGGACCTGGTGGAATTCTTCGCCGGTAAAAGGGAGATCATTCCTACAGAGATAGACATAAACTCAATCTTTACTCAGGCAAAGGAATATCAGCTAGATTTCCACGAGGTAAAGGGTCAGGAGCATGTAAAGAGGGCGCTTGAAGTAGCTGCGAGCGGGGGACATAATCTGCTTACATTATAGACACTATAACGGAATTTATTTTCCATTCTACGTTAAACTAAGAAAGACATAAAAGTCCTTAGACTATAAAATATGGAAGTATTATAGATACAATTTAAGTTTACATTTTCATGTTCATATATAATCTTCTATTTAAGTACTTATGAGATATTGAAGAGGATTCTCCAATCTAGCTCAACTTTCCATAATACTGATACCACTCTGGGTTTTTCACACTTATTCGAATATTTGCTTCTGCGTTAATTGTAACTTCTTCATTGTTTCGGTTATTTCTTTCCCAAGCTCGATACGGGAGTGAAATCGTAGCTTGCACTAAAGCTGATACCGGAAACGATCTTATATGACTTCCTGTCTTAATTTTCCATGTAAGAATAGTTTTATCACCAGGTGCAAGATCTTTTGCTTTAGAATATGATATGGGTTCCTTAGTACTAAAATCGCTATGCAATCTCAATATTCCTTTTATATTCTTCAATGTGTAATAATCACCTTGTATCCCAACTAATCCAGGTGAGTCTACTTGAAGAGATAAGTCTATCTCTGTTTTTGGGAATGGGACCTGATGTGCTATTCTAAATATTGCCCTTAGAGGGTAATATGTCGCCATAAAATCGTAGGTTGAATTTACTGGTATATTCGGTCCCCTTAATTCTTCGTAAGTGATAAATGTATTTTCCCCTCCTTTTTTCCCTCCCCAGCGTTTATTATTCCATGGGTCATTCACAATAAATCCCTTTGAATTATAGCCTACTAAAAGAACTGCATGACCTACATCACCATCTACGTGTTCAGCCATTTCTTCTGGCATATTATAATCATCAGTAGTAAAGTGGATTCGCATGAATACTGGCCCATTTTCTTTCACTAGTAGAGATTTGAAAAATGTGAAATCCTTTTCCGTAATTTTTTCTGCATTACGATACATGAAATCCCCCATATCTTTACCGTTTTTAAAATGAGGTCTCAATTTTAGTGCTGGAAAATATATTCCAGGGACAAAATTTCTTTTTGTCATGAACCTTAGAAAATCTTCTTCTAATGTTTCATGATTCATATATAACCATGTATCAATTCCCATTTCATTTGCTATTTCTTCTTGGGATGGAACTGGTTTATTGTTATATTCAAAAAGCATTTGTGCACATGCTGGACCTGACCAGTGCATTTTTTTAGCTGAATAGTAAGGTACTTCAACATAAAATTCATCTGGTAAATTCTCTACAAATTTTTTCTCATCTTTGTTTGGTTTCCACAAAAGGGAATCAAGGTTTTTTAATATATCTGGGAACTTTTCCATTTTATCTCCTTTTAACTCTTTATTTTGAATAAATCATACTTTAGGGAGCCATATCATGAAAAATAATATGTTATTCCCATTATTGCGGTAATTGATTAATAATAAGCCATTCCATAAGCTTCCTCTTTTCATACATTGATGATGTGTTTGGCATTGCAATTCCAGCCTCTGCATAAGGCTTCAATTCTTTATACAAGTGATCTTCCTTGATCCCCTCAATGTTAAAAGCAGACTTTTTAGCTGGGAGGAGGTAACGAGGAACACCAGTAACTCCAGAAGCTTTTGCATCTCCTGATAGCAATATCTCCTCATTTGCCCAATCAGAGTTAATAAAATTAATGAAAGCCTCTACACTATTACTACAAGAAGGATCCTCTGCACACCCCACTCGTTTCACAAACGAATCAGTAAAAAGAAGTGGTATCGTATTATCCCCAAGTGGAATAGTATTTACTCGCAAATCATCGGTTGGTAGCTCTGCTTTTTTAAGTTCACTTACAGTAAAGTGTAGACGTTCACTGTATCCCCAATATCCGACTGCTTCACCAGACAAAAATTTCAAAACTGGGTCATTCCAATTATCATCGAATTGACCGTTGGTACAAGGATTACTACCATCAAAATTACAAAAACTTGCGAAGTTCCGTAATGCAGCTAAACCTTTTGGATTCAATGGTGGTTCGAGTGCTTCAGCAGCCTGTGTACGATTCATTCCATTATCTATCAAGGAATCTAAATACAAGCTTGGCAAGTCCCAACTACTATCGAAGTTGCCGAATATAGGCTTCCCAATCTCTATAACAGCATTATTTAACTCAGAAATTGTGGTCGCAGAATCAATATCGTAAGACTTACTAACTATAAAAAAACCACACAAAAGGTGGGGCACGCTCCACCAAGTAATTGTTCCATCATCCTTTACAACCGATCCCTGAACCGCTGCAGTAAAGAATTCAGAAGCTTCCTGATTTAACCATGGTTCTATTACTTCTGCAGAGATCAGGTCCCCAAGAATAACGGTATCAATTTCTACAAGATCATACTTTTCCGATGCGAGCCATCCTGCTATCTTTGGTGGGTTGTAATAGCTGTCATCCCATTTCTTAAGTCGCAAAGTTAGTTCAATATCAGGATAACGCCTTTCAAACTCCTTCTTTAATCTCTCTTTGAGCGACTCAAAATCATCATTTGCAGAATCTGGGATCCAAGGAAACAGCGCTACCTTTAAATTATACTTCTTTGCTTGATCCTTGGAAGATGCATTTGTATGAGTTGTTTTGGTTGTACATGAAAAACAAAATATAAAGAGAATTGAAAATATTAAAAATAAAGCAATCTTTCTGATGATCATAGAACCTTTCATATTTCAACTCCCTAATATTAGAGAATGTAATGAATTATAATAAGCAATTATATAATATAAAAATACTCATTACAATGCATTACATATTAGCTAATTGAACATTTCTATCTTGGAATTTGCTTTCAGAAACTGTGCTCTCTCACAGCATTTCATAAGTGTTGTAGTACTACTCATACCATAGAAGTTTGGTTCATTGTGAATACATCACCCTTACATTATAGACACAATACAGGAATTTATTTCCCGTTTTTAGTTACTCTTAGAAAACCAAAGAAACTTAATTGACTCTAGAATAAAGAAGTATTCAAGAGACAAAACAAGAAAAAGTTATCCCTTCATTAGCATATTAAAGCTCAAGACCAAAGTTAAATTAAGACAGAGGAGATAAATATTCAATAAAGGTTAATGATATTAACAAGTTAAACTAGAGTGCATCACCCTTACGATCGTTTCACAAAACCACTCATTTTTACCCCTTTTTTTCTAGTATTAGGAAGACTAATAAACAAGATACAGTACAGTTTCATTAGTAAATCCCCTTATATTAAAGCAATCTCAGTCAAATCAATATATATGGCTATAATTGTGAGTGAACTCTTGAATATCCACGGTTTTTGCAAGTATTTTGCGTATTTTTACTAACTGAGGTTGCGTGATATTCAAGGTTTAAAGGGTTCAATGCTATAAAACAATGAAAAATAGTCAGTTAATTCAGCTAGTTATTCTAAATTAACTTGCTGAATAGAAAATTAACACAACGATTTTATCAAAAAATGGGTGTTAATTATTGCGAAACATGATTTATTGATAATCACATAAGGATTGCATTTTATAATAATAATATACACATCTCTGATATCTTTTACGTAATTCTTTTAGGATATTCTTAATATCTGAGGATGTAAATCTTGAGTTTGCAGCGGATGCTAAATGATCTAATTGAAAGATGGCTTCAAAATCATATTGTGCCTGCAAAATTTCATTAGGATGTTTATTATCACAAAGTAATTTTAAATCTTCATCTGTAAACTGGTCCAACAATCCTTGTTTAATCAACTGTTGGTTACTACTTTTTATATGATTCTCTAAGATTATTAAAGTAGATTCGTACCATGTAGCACCAGAATTACCAAGGCTGGAACTAAAATATTCATTGATCTCATAGCAATAATACATTAAACATTTTAGTACATCATATTTTTCTGGGTCTAATAGGCTGTTTCTAGAAAAGAAATTTTGAAAATTTTTGATTTGCTCATCTACTTTTGTTAGCATATCTCTATGAGCGACGTATTCATTACTTTGATGTCTTAACCAATGAATAATTTCTTGATTTGGAACTTTTTGATTTTCAAGCATTTCAAGTAAAGTAGTAAAATTTTCTATGTAGTTTTGATGGACGATTGATAATGCATCAAATGACGGTTTTATCTGAGTCCCAAAGAATCTATTACGATCGGCAACCCATGCTTTTTTATTCATACCAACTAAGGACATCAGTATCTTATATATTTCTATAAAACCCATTATAAACTCCAATATGATCTTATAATGCATTTCATAACATAAATGATATATTTTAGCAAATAGTCTACTGCCCACCTTAGCTAAATCAGGTTTATAAATTAAGCTTAGGTCTGAAGAATAATAAAATACTGTTAATATTACTCAATTATATCAGCAAGTTAATAATCTCCACATTGCAGAAGTATTCAAGAGACAATACAAGAAAAAGTTATCCCTTCATTAGTAGAATAAAGCTCAAAACTGAAGTTAAACAAAAACACAAAAGATAAATATTTAATAAGTTCAGCCAGTTAAACTAGAGTGCAACACCCTTACGTTCGGCTCCCTTTTTTGTTTAGTTTTAATATTCATAATTCCAACTTAGACCGAGCTTGACAAAAAGGGAGCAGTACAAGGTTGTGTAGCAGGTCTTAATGTAACTGAGTGCGGAGGCTTCAATGGAGGCGGGAACGCAAGGTCGGGTATTGTTGTTGGATTTTTAAATTTATGAGGAGGCGGATGGTTTATTCTTCTTTCCACTTTGCTTAACACGCTTCAGTTCATCTTTCCAACATTTTTTCTTATCAGTCGTATCCCTTCCTCTACTTGATGCTAAGTCAAAGAAACCTTGACCTGGTAGTCCAGTATCTTTGCGGACGACTAGTGCTGTTAATAAGCCGCGACCTGACTTGTCTTCTGCAATTGAAATCTCTTCTAAAATTTTATATAAGGGACGAAATGGTGGCTTTAGTCTAATACTCTTAACCTGATTTGAGAGTTTGGAATAAGTTATTAATTTACAACTTTTAGCATGGTCGATCAGTATTTGTTTTATTTCCTCTATTGCCATTTCCCGTTTATTGATGGGAAAACCGCGTTTATTTATCATAAAGGTTACTATATCACGGGAAATTTAAGTTAAAAAGTATGAAATAATTATCCTATACTCAAGCGATCTAAAGAAAAGCTGTATATAACCGACCACAAACCAAGAACTCCAATATATAGACGGCTATGAGGGGATTTTCACTAATATTTTAGCTGGCATGTTCACAAATAGCGGGATAGAGCAAAACGAACTTACATTATAGACACAATACGGAACTTCATACCCCTTCTTAGCTATATGTTCCAGATTAGATAATCATCGCAGTTAATAGTATTTTAGCTTTACTTTATATAGTATAAATATTATAATTAGAAAAATGAACATAAAAAATCTACATATCTTATTGATCTTATTGATATTTTTAGGTTGTGCACCATCTCAAGTACAATTACCGCAAAAAGCATTAATAAAACCAAATGACATAAAAGAAGCCATCATGATTGAAGAAGAAATTAATAGTAGGAGTACAATATCTCCTCCAAAAGATCAGAATTGGTTTGTTGTTATAAAAGGTACCTTACCAATAATCATAACAGCTCCACACGCAACAGCTCCACTTAGAGAAGGTAATCGTAGATTTTCAGATGGCGGTGGTACAGCAGCACTTTCAATACTTCTTAACAAGTTTACTGATGCTACTGTTATTTATACAAATTATGCTGGACCATCCGATCCAAATTATTATGATGATAACTCCTTCAAAGAAACACTTAGAGAACTTATAGAGTCAATTAAACCATTATATATTTTAGATATACATGGTAGTCACCCTTATCGTCCATATGACGTGGATTTTGGAACCATGAACGGACAATCATTACTTGGTAATGATGAATTATTACAAAATTTAATCACAGCTCTCAAAAATGAGGGAATTTATAATTTTTCAAATAACTATTTTGCGGGATCGAAAAACCAAACTATAATTAAATTTGCTTCAGTACTTGGAATTCCGAGCATACAGTTAGAAATAAGCTCAACATGGCTGTCACCCTCAGAATGTGACCTATATGCACACAGATTTTCCCAACTACTACAAGCATTAATACACTTCATTGAAAATACTACTTCGAATAATTAATAGTTTGTACTATTAATTTTAGTTCTCATAAAACAATAGTATTTAGAGGATCAATTTAGTTCAATTGTCAGTAGTTACTCTAAAAGTTCCGTCTTCCGTGACTCTAATCTTAATGTTGCCATCCCAGCCTGTTCCGAATATAGCATCATTCATTTCGATATTATAAAATCTTCTTACACCGGAAGCGATATATACATTTTTAGGTGTTCGCTGACGAGTAATTCCTGCTTCTAGTAATTCAACAGTATCTTCCCGTGGATGACCATAAGCATATGCTGTCCATAACTGTCTATCATCCCATGGACTCATTGAAAAAATTGCAATACTTGGACTCATGGCTTGAATAAGGGAGTCTGTTGTTCCATTATGAGAGCCATGATGGCCAACCTGGTAAACATCTACATCTAGCAACTCTGAGGTTGAGTATTCGTGAACTAATGTTTCTATGGCAGGTTCTTCTAAATCTCCTGTAAATAAAAATGAAGATTCTCCAAAATCAACTCTAATTACAATACTATGATTATTCTTATTTCTAAATTCATCCCCATTTCGATCCCATCCCGGATCATTGGTTCTATCCGATGCTAATATAGTAATAATTGGATCAATATTGTCACATGAAATTGGATCTATTATATTATTTGAGTAACCCACATCGTCCTGAACTTCTGATTGACTTACTTCTTCAATATTAATATTTCTAGGATTCTCATTTAGCCAAATAACATCTACATCTCCTACAATACGGCCCTCATCCCTTTGACCATTTTCAATAAAATTTATTACGTTAAATGATTCTACAACTTCTCTTAATGCACGAGTATGGTCAATATGATTATGCGTAATTATTACTGTATCAATAGTATTGTTTAAATCGGGCCTATTACTAAAAAAATCTTCGAGATAGGTCAATAGATTTTGTGTGTGATCATTACTTTGGCTACCTGCATCAATTAAAATTGCCCCACATGGAAATTCTAAAAGAGTACTGTCACCTTGGCCAACATTTATGAAATGAGCATACATAATAGCCTCAGTTCCCAATTTTGAAGAAAAACTTTCGGGAGAGGATAACTCCCCAGTGTCAAACTTATACTGCTGACTTTCCTCAACAATAGATTCAGTTCTTTGGTCTTTAGTCGCACACCCTAACGCTGATATCAACAATATTAAAAATATCGAGACTAATTTTATGAGTTCGAACTTCATATTGGTTCCTCTTTTATCTTTTATAGTCTTATTAAGAGCATTAACATAAAATTAGTACAATAGTCAAGATATTTAACAAATAGTTAATAGAATTTTCATGAAGCATCTAATATAATAATATTAGTTTGTGGGGAATATAATTAGGGAGATATATTATGAAAAATATTGTGTTGCCCCCATTATTGCGATCGAAGCGGGAATTATTCGATGAAGTTTATCCACAAAAATTACCTATTAGTACAAGTGGTATTACCTACAATATGGCACAAACCGCTGAATGGTTAGACCAAGATTATTTTGCTGTGGGTAGATGGGATGGTTCATTAAGTATATTTTCATATTCAGATTCTCTAGATAACGGCCCTTTAATTTCGACAGCTGTAAGTTCACCATCTACCGAAGGTATTCAATCAATTATAAGTTTAAATGATTCCATGTTTGTAACTTCCTATATCAATAATTCGATGATTATATGGTCAAAGGGTGGAAAGTATTGGAAGGAACTTAATAATTTTCGGATACTGAGTTATAACTGTGATTTCGGTGCGGTTAATAGTGGCAAGACGTATAATTTGGATAATAAAACATTTTTAATTATAGGACATTCGAATGGATTTCTAACAATATGGGAAAGCATTAAAAATAAATATGATTTTAAAATTGCAAAAACTATGGACTTACGATCATCAAAGCCTACAAATCCATGGGAACTTAACAATATTAGAGCTATACAAATTAATCATACCGAAGATGGTAAAATATTTATTTTAACTGGTTCTGAAAATGGCGATATAAACCTGATCGATTTTCCTAATGGAAATATTCTTGCTACAAAAGTTTATAACTCAGATGCTCAAAGAGGCATAAATAGTGTTTCTTTGCTTGATGATTTATTACTTGTTGCTAATTGTTCGGTAGGAAAGAGTGATAAAAATTTATGGTTATTCAAGATAGACTATTACAAAGCAAAAATAGATTTTTTAGATTCAATAAACCTTCGTGTTGATAATAGTGATCCACAAGTATTTAACTTTTGTGTTAGATGGGGCTTTTACAAATCTGGTCTTTGTTTTTTCTCATCTACAGAAGAGGGTATATTCTGGATGGGTAGAGTAAAAGACAAACAAAAAATTGAAATAATAGGGTATCAAACAATCACAAGTCAACTAGGCGCTGCTATAGCTTTTAATAAACAAGGAAATTTGGTTGTAGTTGCATATAATTTGTATGAATATGATACTATGAAATGAATATTATATTTTAGTATTTCTCATGAAAAAAGTCACACAATACAGGAATTCCATATCCCTTCTTCTCTAGAATTAGCAAGTTATATAAACTTAAGTAATAAGTAATCATAAATTCCGATTAATATACTATCTCATATTGTATTCCCTGTTAGACATCTATTGAAATCCTGAAAATAGAGTTCAGATATACAAATAACGAATAACTTATGATATAGTGAGAATAAAAGTATTAAAATCAATTATATTAGGGGGTGGATTTTATGAGGATATTAATGATTTCTTTATTAGTAATAGGGATGTCTGTGATAGTAACCACATACAGTCAAACTACAGAAGTCGATTGTTATGATACTTCCTTTGAATTTTATTCATTTCCCATTACACAAGATAATCTAGAAGTAAGTGAAGAACTGTTTGCCTATAATGAACAGAGAGGGTGCTGTTCTCACCATGGTGGTGTTTGTGGTTGTAGCGGCGGACGTAAAGAATGTTGTGATGGAAGTCTGAGTCCAAGTTGTACATGTCATCATGATGACAAAATTCAAGGCTTTTTTCAATAATTAATAGAACCTAATCATGAATATTTCAGATTTTTTATGAATTTAAGTCTTATTCCTGAATTGTAAAAATAGGGGTAATTAAAAGGATTGAAATTTATGACCATCAATTTACCAAATAGGCCTGATACTCATAATCTTGAAGAAGAGTCAAAAAGATATTTTAATAGCCATCTACCCACGAATTGGACATCGGAAAATTTCCTACCGGATTATGGAGTAGACCTTAGAGTAGAAATTTTTGATGAAAATATTGCAACAAGCTTGGAAATATTAGTGCAACTAAAAGCATCTGCTCAATCATCCTCTGGTGAAACAGAAACCATAACTTTAAAAATGACAACATATAATTATTTGTTAGATAAACTACAAGTTGTTATGTTGGTTAAATTTATTCAGGAAGAAAATAAAGCATATTGGTTGCTTCTTAAAGATGTGCCAAAGCCAAATCAAGAAAATAGAACTATGACTGTTCCTATTCCGAAGTCCAACTTATTATCCAGTATAGATTGGAACGAGGTCCTTTCTTATGTTCGCAAGGTTAGTAATAAGAAATTATCAGCTTGGCGGTCTCGAAATAAAGATACTAAATAACAATACACTTACTGTAGTAGTTGAAATAGTAAACCAATAAAATAATATGACTAAGACCAAAAATAGTTTCTCAGCAGCATCCTCAATGACGGGATACTTATATCAATGTCTATATGCACTGTACGAAAGCTTAAGTCGTGTAAGAAAAGGGAAAGAATTTAGGGTTTCACTTGAGACATTAGATGATGTTGTATTTGAGAAGAAAGGGGATGCTATTGATCTGATACAAAATAAACATCATGTTACCAAAAAAGCACAACTCTCCGATTATTCCGAAGATTTATGGAAAACTTTACGAATTTGGTCGGAGGAAATTTATAAAGGTCATCATAAGAACGATTTATCTTTTTTTCTCATAACTACAAGTAAATCAAAATATAATACTGCCGCATTTTGTTTGAATCCAGACAAAGATAAAAGAGATGTAAAAAAATCTTTAAGTTTATTAGAATCAGTATCTAATACCTCAAAGAATATTAAACTTATGAAATCTTTTGCTGCTTTTAAATTATTAACACAAGAACAAAAATTATCTCTTTTAGACTCTATAAATATTATTGATGGTAGTCCTTCAATAACTGATTTAGATAAAGCAATGAAGGAAGAAATATTCTGGGCTGTAGAAGCGGATTTCTTAGAAAGTTTTCTTCATAGAATAGTAGGTTGGTGGATGAGAAGAGTAATCAATCAATTAACAGATATTAACAATGATCCAATTTTAAGTGAAGAAATCGAAGACCAAATATCAGAACTCAGAGAACAATTTAAAAGAGATAATCTTCCTATTGATGAAGATATTTTAGAATTTGAAATCAATGAGTCTAAGTACCTAGACAAAGTTTTTGTTAAGCAACTTGAATTAATAGATGTTACTAATAAACGTATTTTTTTCGCAATTCGTGATTACTTTCGTGCTTTTGAACAAAGATCTAGATGGGTGCGTGAAGAGCTTTTATACGTGGGGGAGTTGAGTAAGTATGAGAGAAAGCTTAGAGAAGAATGGGAAATGAATTTTGAATCCATGAGGCAAGACATTGGAGATGAAGCAACAGAATATAAAAAGAAAAAAGCTGCTCGCGAATTGTACAGATGGATTGAGAATGGTGAATTATTGCAAATAAGAGAAGGCTGTAAAGAAAAATTTGTAGCCCGTGGTAGTTATCACTTACTTTCTGACAATAAATTAATTGGATGGCACCCAGAGTTTATTGAAAAAATACAAAAAATTCTTGAGTCTGAGGTAGCATGATATTAGATGGATGGAGTGATCGATCTATTGAAGAAGCACACTTACTAAATCCTGCGTTTTGTTGCACAATGCTAAATTCATTTATTTTTGGGTACTCAAATATCCATTCCGATGGATTGCCCTATCCAATCATTTATATGATTCTCCCAATTGTTTTACATAAGAGCACTCGTGAGACTTTACCTAAAAATACAAAGAAATCGCTTGCTTCGTGGTTACATCAAAATCAAAAAGTAAGAATTCAGTTTTATGAACGGTTGATAGCACTTAAACCATATACGCAAGAAGCTTTAATTTTTGGATTTACATACGACTGGTTTGAACTTCATCCAAAGGGCAAACTTACAAGCAAGTTCAACGAATCACAAATCAAAAAAATGATTAATAGCATGAGTGAAGAAGCTAGAGAATGTGTATTAAGGGCACGCTTCATAGGAAAATGGTTTGCACGTGCTGGCAGTGTCCCTACTCTCATGTATTTATGGGGTGTTACTCCATGAGTATCCAAATATCTGATATAGTGCTATATAGTCATGATGGTAAACAGAGAGTATTGTCCCTTAAATTGGGCAAACTAAACATAATTACTGGAAAATCGAAAACAGGTAAAACAGCGCTTATTGAGATAATTGACTATTGTTTAGGGAGTGACGAATGTAGGATACCTGAGGGTGTTATCCGCAAATGTGTTGAATGGGTAGGTATTAAATTAATAGTCCCCAATGGAGAGATTTTTGTAGCTCGTAAGCTTCCTCCTCCAGGTAAATCTTTTTCATCCATAATATATTACAATGTTCAAAGTGAAATCGAAATACCTACCCATTCAATTCTGAAACAAACTATCAATCTCGATACCTTGATTGATACTTTATCTAATCATATTGGTATAGGAGATAATCTAAATATACCATCTCCCGAAGAATACAGAGAACCACTTCGTGCAACTCTTAGGCACTCCTTATTTTATACGTTTCAACAACAAAGCGAGGTCATTAGTAATAAACATATTTTTCACAAACAAACGCAGGAATTTATACCACAGGCTATTAAAGATACTTTGCCTTACTTTCTTGGTGCTGTTGAAGAAGATTATCTAAATAAAATATCTAATTTAAGGAAGTTAAAAAAACAGTTACGTCCATTGAATCGTAGATTATTGGAGTTTGAAACAGTAATAGGAGATGGAACAAGTAAAGCTCAATTACTATTATATGAAGCACAAAATATAGGACTTTATAAAACAGAAAATGTTCCCACATTATATGGTGAAATAATTGAATCTCTGAATAACGTTCTGATCCAAGATGAACAAACTGAAGAGCAAGAGATTCTAGATGAAGGTGATAAATTTGAAGAATTACAGGTAGAGAGATCAGAACTCATAGAAGATTTGAGAAAAACAAAAGATCAACTAAAAACAGCTAAAGATATAAACCTAGATAGGGGTGACTATACAAACGAATCAAAAAAACATTTAGTAAGGCTCCGTAGCATGGAATTATTTGATGATACAGTTGAAACTAATGATTTTGCTTGTCCAATTTGCAGCTCCAATCTATCGGATAAAAAAATACCAAAAATATATGACCTTAAGAAATCGATTGAGAATATTGAAACACAAGTACGAAAAGTTGAAGAGTTATCTCCTAACATTCAGAAGATAATAAGAGAGCTAGAGGAGAAATTAGATGAATTAAAGCAGAAAATAAGAAACAATCAGGAATCTTTAGAAGCAGTACAAATTTCCAATCAAAAACTTCAAGAATTCCGGGATAGAAACTCGAGAAAAGCTTATATATTAGGACGAATTGCTCTTTATCTTGAAAGTTTACCCAATCTTGAAGATACCAGTGGTTTAAAACTTGAAATAGAAATATTAGAAGAGCAGATATCCACTATTGAAACTGACCTTAAAGATGAAAATATTCAAGACCGGATAGAATCTATTACTTCTATCCTTTCACAAGATATGAGCGATTGGGCAAAAAAACTTGAACTTGAACATTCAAATTATCCACTACGTTTAGATACTAAGCGATTAACGATTTTAGCAGATACACCCGATGGTCCTATTCCAATGGATAGAATGGGTAGCGGAGAAAACTGGGTTGGTTATCACCTAATTACTCATTTTGCACTTCATAAATGGTTTGTTCAGAGAGACCGACCTGTTCCTAGATTTCTTTTTATTGACCAACCTTCTCAAGTGTATTTCCCTGTTGACTCCGATCTTCTTGACGAATTTGACTACGCAGAAAATGAAGATCGTGAAGCTGTGGCGAGAATGTATAGGCTTGCATATGATCTTGTAAACGATCTCGAAGCAAATTTTCAAATTATAATGACAGATCACGCCGACCTCAAAGAGAAGTGGTTCCAAGATTGTGTTGTGGAAAGATGGCGTGATGACAAAAAATTAGTTCCGGTTTCGTGGTATAAAACTGATACTTGAATAGAATTTTTGCTATTGGCTGTATAAAATTAGATACAGATATTATAAAAACTAATTTTAGTGATACTTTTAAGACTTTATTCTTCATAAGAAGTATTATAAACGTTCATGGGGAATGAAAAGATCTAAACTTACCCCTAGTTACACTACAAGATGGGATCATATCTTATCTATAAAGTAATATTAGATAATAAGAAAATACATTGGATTTATCTTTTCCTTGAATAGTACTTCTCAACTCGTTCTATTAATTCACTTGGACGAATATCTAATCCATTTGCTATCTTAAAAACTGCATCTATGCTGGGTTGCTTTTTAGCACCTTCAAGAAAGGCTATATAAGTTCTATGTACTTTTGCAACGTAAGCTACCTGTTCTTGGGTTAGCTCTTTTTCCATACGAATAGCTTTTAAAGCTCTAGAGAAAGCTAAGACCAGATTTTTATTGATGCGTGTTCCCATGCTTGATTTAGTCCCTAAGATGACATAATCTAGGCTTATAGTGACTAAATCCATAGACTAGTGAATACATTGGAAGATTTGTTTAAATTAACAGATTGCTAAAATGTGTTGATTGGATGACGGGGGTTAAGAATGTCTTTTAAGAAAAAATTCGGTATTATCTGCCTCTTTCTTTTATTCGTTCTTATAGGATTTTGTCCTAAAATACAGGAGCTTGAAGAACAGGGTGCTCAACGTCAAGCCCGGGAACAAGCATATTTTGAGAGCCTTGATGAGAAGGGAAAACTTAAGTATTTAATAAGAAAAGAATTAAAAGGGAAAGTTAGCACTGGTAAAGATAAGCTCAGAGGTTACCAAGTTGATAGCACTGAAAACGGTTATGACATTATAGTTACGATCAATGCTAATGAATATCTAACGGAAAACGAAATTATTAAATGGGTTGAAAAAGAGATGACCAAAATATATTTGATGCTTTACAAAAGTGAATATGACACTAATTATGTTCAGATACAAGCCTATTTCCCTACTATGGATCAGTATGGAAACTTAATAGATCAAAACATATATACAACAGAGATAGATAAAGAAATTGCCCAGAAAATTAATTGGGATCAAGATGATTCCATTCTACAATATCAGATACTTCCTAAACTTTGGAACAAATAATAAAAAAACATGTTAAATCCCCTCATAATAGGGTGATCTCTATAAAAGGTATGTATAGGGTTATGATTGAGTGAGAACTCTTGAAATTTCATGGTTATTGCGGGTATTTCCCGGAAGTTAAAACAAAACGATTACGAGATTATCTAGTATTGAGGGGCAATAAAGATAAAAACAAGTAAAATAGCCGATGAATTTCTAGCATAACTTATAATTAGTAATGTAGCTTAATTGGACTCCTAAATTTCAAATATATGATTCTGAATAGTATGTAATCAATGCTTTAGGCATGACAATGAATACATTATCTATAAACTCGAGATTCTGAAGTAATAGTAAAAAACATGAACTATTGACAAAGTACTTCTCACACTTATCTTAGGTCACTATGGCTACAATATCCGAAATTACAAATATGGAACCATCCTGGGAATTGACTGAGAGGCTTTGTTTAAAAAATGAGAGGGTAGATGTTCGTGTATCTACAATTCATAAACAAGTCTTTGCTCTAAAACAGATTAATACCAAATCATTATCAAAAAAAGAAAGGAATCGTCTGTTTAATGAATGCAGAAAGCATGCTGTCTCAGTGTATATAGAAGAATTTAAGAATGAGGATGTTGAAATATGGGACTATTCGAATAATGATTTCATTGTATGTTGTGCAAGAAAATTAGTGTTGAATAAGGTTCAGCATATTTTTAATCAAGCTTATATTAGAACTAAATATCCCTTTGGCTACATGAGTATAAAATCATTAAAGGATAGAAACACAATAGATTTTGTTTCACTTGAGGAGTTTACTATAGCTTTAAATAGAAAATACATATCAGTATATGAAAGGAATAGCAAAATATTATATGACATTGTCTTAGATGTAATCCCTGAAAAAGAGAACAATTCTTTCTTATGGGATTCCCAAAGTAATGATTCTCATACTGCTCTTGCAAAAAATTTGCAATATATTCCTAATAAGGTTCGTAGTAAGCTCAAAGACATTCTCAGAAAAGAATATGAACATGGAAAATTAAAAGACAGCGATAAACTTGTCCCCAATAGACCACAAGAATTATATTTTAAAATGAACAAATATGAAGAACCATATAATGGTCCCGAAGTTGAAAAGTTGATAATGATTGAAACTCACAACTTGTTGAATGATGCCTTTGATAAACTTACAGATGTCGAGCAAGGGGTCATAAAAGCAAAACATTATAATACTGATGAAGAATTATCACTGTCTGAAATTGCTAGACGTTCTGGGAAGAAAAGGCAGTCTATCCATGATTCTTATCATTCGGCATTAAAGAAACTAAGAAAACAGATAGAGCACTAAGTTATCAGTGTTCTCCCACCATTAGAAAGTATTCATAAGTATTTAATTTTCCTTCCATAAATTTTATTACCTGACAAATAGGGTTCTCATACGAATTGACTATATAAAGACATAAATTTGTTTTTGTATCGAGTCCTATATGGGAAGACCTAAAACAGCAAAAAAAATCGACCTGAGTGTTTCATATAAGGCAATTTCTCACTCGTCAGATAAAGAGAGTGATCTCATTAAGTTCCTTAGCGAAATTATCAGTAGTCGGAATAAAATAAAAAAAAATAAAGGTGCTGAAAACAATGCACCTAAGGAGGTTACATATGGTGTGTAAGAAGAAAAGTAAGGCGGATATGTCTTCTGATAAAATCATTGATGAGTTGGTGAAAGTTGCTCAAATGGATTCTAAGCAAATGAGAAATCAACATATTATGAACATATTTTCATCTATAGAATCGGATATAAGTGAAATAGCATTAGCTCTCATGTCAGAGCATGCAGAGCTAATAAGACAATATCTTCAATTAATCTTTAATTCAGACACTAAGAAAGACGAGAAAAATGAAGTTTATCACTAACCACAGTATTTCAGCTTAATAAATTATAAAGGAGAGATTATATGTTTACAGGTAAGAATTTAAATTTTAACTTAATCAGAAATTCTATTAAGTTTTCAGAATTGGCTTCTACGTATGGTGTACATTTTGAGAATAATAAAGCTCAATGTCCCTTCCATAGCGAAAAAACAGCTTCATTTCATAACTATGGAGATCATGCGTACTGCTTTGGATGCGGAAAAAAAGTTGATGTAATTGAACTGGAAGCTCATTTTAATGATGTCTCACGGCGAAGAGCAGCTCAATCATTAATGGGTAAATACAAACTTGAAAGTAAAAGTGATGCTAATGAAGATTCGGTCAAATATAAAAGAAAACTAATCGCTAAACGGTTACTAAAAAGAATTGCAGAAGTTGCAAATAAGGAACTTAATAAAAATCCTGATTTATATGCATATATAAAGCAAAGGGGCCTAAGTGAAGTAGATATAGATAAATACCAAATAGGTTATATCCCTGAAGATGGTATAAATCTTTCAAGCATAATTAAGTTCAATAATGAAATTGAAATTGCAGAACAGATAGGATTAATAAAATCTAAAAAGTTTGCATTTAAAAATAGGATTATACTTCCAGTTTGGGCTTTCGGAGAAATTGTATATTTAACAACCCGATCAGTTGCCAACGAAGAACCTAAATATATACATCTAAAGAACTCTGAGTTACTTACTAAATCAATTGCATTCTCGGAAAACCTTTCTAAAGATTATTGTATTGTTGCCGAAGGTATCTTCGATGCAATCGCATTTCTTAAAGCCGGCTTTCCAGCATGTGCTTTACTAGGTGTTAATCCGGGAAAGAATTGTAAAAATGAATTAAAAAAAGCCTTAGCAAAATTACATTTTTGCTTTGATTCAGACCAAGCTGGAAAAGCTGCCTCGTATGAACTTGCAAAAGAACTTAAGGGTTCAATAATGACCTTGAACAAAAAAGTGGATGCGGATGAAGTCTTACTTAAGTATGGAACGACTAAATTCAAACAAATTGTGAAAAGGTCAATAAAAAATTCGCGGTACTACTTGAATATAGTGATATCTGAAGAATCTTTCAGTGATGCGATTATCATGGTCGCGAGTACTGAATCACAACCCGATAAGGCTAAAGCAACAAATATGCTTCTGGAAAAATATAATGGTTTAGGAATCACAGAAGACGTTTTAGGCAACCTAATAGATTTAGCGGCAAAGAGAGATGGTAAAAGTAAGCCTAAATCGGCAAGTAAAGAGGATAATGAGAGTTATAGAGGATACTTTGAAGGATTAGTAGACCTTGTAGAATATAAGGGAGAAATTCATTATCTAACTAAATATGAGAAGGAATTAAAAATTGAGTCCTGTCATGAAATAAACGGACAAACCTGTTATCCCCCACCATTTGAAAGCAGACCACCAGAACTTATTCTGCCGCGAGCTGAAAATGTATTAAAACATTACAAAAATGATTCTGATTCACAATTGTATGATGACCTAATTAAACATCATAAAAAAATATCTGAGTTGCCATCGGATAGTCATTATATCTTATTAGTTGCTTGGGTTTTTCATACATACTTATTAGATAAATTTAGCTACTCGCCTTATATTTGGTTATACGCACTTGCTGAGAGAGGTAAAAGCAGAACAGGAAAAGGTTGTATTTATATTGCATACAGGGGCCATCATGATATATCTCTGAGAGAGGCTCATTTGATTAGATGGGCAAATGATTGGAAAGCGTCCTTATTTCTCGATATAGCAGATATAAGAAAAAAAGCAAAAAGTGAGAACTCGGAAGATATCCTTTATCAGAGATTCGAAAGTGGAGCAACGGTAACAAGAGTATTATATCCAGAAAAAGGTGCATATGAGGATATGGTGCATTATAAGATATTTGGATCTACGATTGTGGCTACAAACGAACCTTTGCATGAACTCTTAGAAAGCAGGGCAATCCAAATCAATATGCCCGAATCTGATAAAACATTTGAAGAAGACTTAGACCCAAAAATGTTCCTAGAGCTCAAAGAAAGATTAGTAGCATTTAGAGCAAGATACTTAGATAAACAATTACCCGATAGAGCTAAGCCAGCAAGGGGTCGTTTAGGAGATATGTTAAAACCATTTTCTCAGATTCTAGCCCAAGTAAAGCCTGAGGATGAGGGATGTTTTCAGGAACTTGTTGATGTGATTCAAAACACTAAAATGGAAGAAAAATCTCAGTCTTTTGAAGGAAAGCTTTTCAAAACAATTTTAGATTTGGAAGACAGAATAAAAGGTGGATTATTATCAGTAAAGGTCATAACTAAATACTATAATTCAGCTTTAGATGAAAAATTTAAGATAGATGCAAGAAACGTAGGTCATGCTATCACGAAACTAGGATTTGATAGAGTGCATAAAGAAAATGGAGCATATATTGTTTGGGATGAAGGAAAAATCAATAATTTAAAAAAGAGATTTGGACTTCAAGATTACAAACCCCGATTTTCTAAATTCTAGAGCAAGTAGCTTAATTAATCATAAGGAACGTAATGATCATCAGATTAAAAAAATGATGATCCTGATGATCATTACCTTTTTTTAGTAAGCATGTGGCAAACACTTATTGTTCGATCTAAACCAGGATTTATCATATATTATTTTTTGAATAGACATTCGTAAAAATAAAAGGAGCAAGTAAGCAATGAATAGAGCAGTAATATATGCCAGGGTCAGCACAGAAATGCAAAAAGAAAAGCATACTATTGATTCTCAGTTATCGATGTTACCAGATATTATCAAGCAAAAAGGTTATAGAGAAGTATTAGCCCCATATATTGATGATGGTATATCTGGGGAAACAATCGAGGAGAGGCCTTCTATGATACGGCTTCTAGATGATGCTGAAAAAGGATTATTCGACGCAGTATTTGTTGTAGACATTGATAGGCTCACGAGATCCAAAACATCTATTGACTGGGAAATTATAAAGAGTTCTTTAATAAAAGGGAAAGTCATAGTTGAAACTCTTGGACAAAACTATAATTTTGAGGATGCCGACCAGGAACTTATATCTGATATTTTAAGTAGATTTTCCGCTTATGAAAAAAAGAAAATTCTTAACCGCATGATAAGAGGCAAGAAAGAAAAAGCTAAGCAAGGGAAGTTCTTTGGTGGCAAATCCTTGTACGGATATGGGTTAAAAGAAGAAACTAAAGAGTACAAAATAATAGAAGGTGAGGCCCGAATTATTAGGATGATATATGAAATGTATTTGGAAGGAGAAAGCATTAGAAACATACCAGATCGACTTTCAGAATTAGGTATACCCACCCCTCTTGATTCTAAAGGTTACAAACGAAAGAGTAATAATAAAAAATGGGCAACATCGACTATCAGTAGAATTCTTAAGAATTCTGCCTATGCTGGTAAATATGTTAGATGGAAATTCAAAAATATTGATAGGAATCATTTAACTAAACGTCCGGAAGATGAATGGATTTCAGCTAAATTGCCTCAAATTGTAAGTGAACAAGAATTTAACAGAGTTCAAGAAGCTTTAAAAAGTAGGAGAGTGCTTTCAACTAGAAACTCAAAAAGAGAATATTTATTAGGAGGCTTAATTTATTGCGAATCTTGTGGTTGTAAGATGACAGGTGAATGCAGTAAAAGTACCAATACAGAAACTCGCTATTACATTTGCCGTAATGGAAGATTAAAATATTTGGATGACAGTTGCCCTCGAAGAAGTATAAGAGCCACAGATATTGAAAATGTGGCATGGAAAGAAATTAAGAGATTATTAAATAGTCCTAAGTTGCTTAAGAAAGCAATCTTCAAATCCAAATCAATTTGTACTTCAAATGAAAAAGTCCAAGAGTTGAATGATATTGTTGAAAGTAAAAAGGAAGAACAAGAAAGACTAATTGACCTATATCAAACCGGCAAATTTGATATAGAAAAACTTAATAGTAGAATTGACAAGATCAAAAATGATATAGATTCAATCACTAAGAAAATAGAATCAATAAATGAAAATAGCAAGATTGATACCAGACTAAAAACTTTCAACGAACTACAATTCGAACTTAAACATGATATAAACAACTTTGATTATGAACAAAAAAGAAGTATTTTGAAACTACTTTTAGGTGGATACCAGGGCTTAGGTATCTATATAATGTCTGATAGTAATATTGAAATAAGGGGAATGATTGACTTTAACAAGATTGAAGCTGAGAACAGTAAAGATAAAAATTCCGTTATTATGTCTACAATGTTCTCATGATTGGCTCTCCCGGCACTGGCAAAACAATGCTCGCCAGGAGGCTCCCTTCTATTCTTCCAGATATGAGCTTTGAAGAAGCTCTTGAGACAACTAAAATCTATTCGGTTACCGG